>OGYQ01000006.1_pt1 | contig 279115 bp, 341 predicted proteins | sample 1576641 | NCBI WGS metagenome assembly OGYQ01 (sample SAMEA3541476, study PRJEB24748) | human gut metagenome | biome: human gut; feature: human-associated habitat; material: faeces | place: China | collected 2012 | reverse complement strand
AAGAGTGTATCAGAAAAATATAGTTGCTGACAGATACGGATGATTACGTACTTACATGAAAAATACACAGAACATCGCATCGCTAATAGCCAAACTCGAATACGAAGTTGGAAGAGAATGTTACAATCCAAATTCATATGACGGATATACAGGGATAGAGGGGCTTGGATATAGATATCCTGTAAAAGTATATCAAAATGAAAATATGAGAACATACCGTGGCTCAATTACATCTATTTCTCCATCGGAAGTTCATACTATGAAATATGTATTCGGATCTAATCATTTATTTATTGGTAAAGGAATATATAATATACTTAACGAACTTGAAAAGAGATATGGATTAGATTTTGATAAAATGGAAGAAGAGTTGGGTAAATCAGAATAAATAGGAGAACCACTATGCTAACCTATAAACATATGTTCCGACTATACCAAGATGAATTAGATATAAGAGTAGTGAGAAATTGCCGCATAATAAAAGACACCTTAGTTGGTGTCTTTTGCTATATCTTAATCTTTTCAAGAATAAAGGATAAAATGGATGTATCAGTCAATGAAATTCCAAGAACAACCATGGATAATGCATCATTAGCTACTGAATTTGAAAAACAAAATAAATGTATCACATTATAAATAATTAATATCAAAATACAAATATGTAAATTATGTTTATGTCTATTTTTCTTGTTCGTTTTCTCTGCTCGAATAAAATTATCCGAGTCTATTTGTAAAAATATATATTCTTTCATATTTTTCAAAATAGATGTGGATATATAATCGAGTCCTACTAAATTAACAATTGCAATAAAATAATCAACATAAGCAAACTTATATTTATTCATAATAAATCTTGTAATTGCCGATACTAATGCTAAAAGTAATATTATCCAGTCGTATGATTTTATCTCTAAATCTTTTCTCAATTTTCTTTTTCCTCATTAGCATTTATAATATCAAAAAAAATAAAATAAGCAGGAGGTATTGAATCAATGATTGACAAAATGATGTCATTGTGTATTTTATTAGCATGTGAGTAATTTATAAAGCAACAATATGTTACAGAACCATCTTCCTTTAAGACAAACTTTCCAGGAAAACTATAATTATTTGCCGTGTTTATTTTATTTAATATATCGAAAGATTCTTTCCCATTTAAATGATATAAATTCAAACATTCAAAGCAAATGGTGTGGCTAGAAGGAAAAACGCTCACCATCACAGTAATTTCATTTTTTATTTTGTCTTCTTCCGACATAACATTAAATCCTAATAAATAAACTGGGACAGACAACGATTTAATTTTATTGTTCATATATACATATCTGTATTGATAATTTTTAAAAAACGATTCCAATTGTTTTTTTATAGTTTGGACTTTTAGCATATTTTCTCCTTTTACGTGAACGACTCAATTTTGTTCAGAATAGTATAATTATTTTTATTAAATACTAAATAATTAACAGTATTTTTATTTATAGATATAATAAGATCTTTATTTTTATAAACTATTTCTCTTTTAGTAGAAGATGTTTTTTTTGCATCGGGGAAAAGACCACTATCAATTATTCTCTGTTCGTATTTTTTTATAGATTTTTCAGTATTGTAAAAAGTTAAATTTTTGTACATAAATTTATTCCTTAAGTTTTCTATTGCTTTGTGATGTTGTTGTATACATTCTAACCACAGTAATATAATCGTCATATTCTATTTTTTGACGTTCTGCTTCTTTTTTTCGAATATTTTCAACTATTAATTGTTCATCTGGATATCCGTTCTCTTCGACCTTATCTAACAGTTCATCAAAAGTTTCTTTAGAAATTTCTTTTAGAATATCTTGACGAGCAATTTCTTTTTCATGTTGTAGTTTAGCATCAGATTTTTCAATCTTATTTATTCTCTTAATTAATTTATTACTCAAAATGTCGTTTCGATCCATATAAAAATCCTTTTCTTATTTTTATTTCTGGTATTTCCATTATATACCATTAAACGACAAAATACTATCAGAACATATGTTTATAAAAGGATATGAAAGAATATAAAAGAAGAGTAGCCAAACATGACTACTCTTCAAATATTTACTGTAATGTCTTTACAATTCCACGCCAATAATCGAAACGTCCTTTGACATTCTCTTTGCTACCTGTACCACTCTGAACATACTGCTTATATTCCTCATTAGAATCATATGTTGCAATAAACTCAGATACCTTCTCTGCAAGACGAGAGAATGATTTCTTGTCTTTAACGATTCTATAACCACTATATAAAATTTGTGGGATAGAAGTAGAGGGAATTTTTACTTCATCATCAAATGATTCGCTAAATCTATCCATAGCTTCTTTTAATGTGTCAGCTCTATCAAGAAACTGATCTGCATAATCAGTTACATAAGCATCAATATCTTTTGTTCTAAAAGATGTAAATTCCTGTTCCTGATTAGAAGAGATAAGCATCATGGCTTGGATAATTATATCTCTGTCTGTTCCATTTTTTCGCTGTGTCTTTGACATGATTTTATCCATAAATGGATGATTAGCGAGAGAGTAGACCTTTTCGCTGAATTCATCTGATTCATGCACTACACGCATGAGCTTGTTTGACAATGGTTTTCCTGCATTCTGTCTGCGGAAAAGCTCACGAATATCTGTTTCTGTGCAATCTGTCATTCTATAAATTTGTAATTCTGATTTTAAAATTTCATCCTGAGTATCTTCATCGAGTTTATCAAATTTTAAACCAGACAAATCCTTTTCTTCACCATTAACAATAATAGTACCCATATCTTTCGATAATGCAAATACATTACCAATATAATCTCTTATAGTAGAAAGACGCTGTACGCCATCAATAATTGATAATGTCCCATCTTCCTCTACGATACCATAAGTAGGATTAATTGGATAGTGACGAAGCAATGAATCAATTAAATCTGTACGTTGCTTACGATTCCACTGTCCCTCTGGTCGCTGTAATTTATGAGAAAGATTAATTGTACCTTTATTCATATCCTTTACAAGCGACTGTAAAGAACGAGTTTTTGCTGTATAATCCATTATGTTACCTCCTTCAAAAAATGAAAAATTTTACTATTTTGAAGATAACACAGTTGGAATTTTTTGTAAAGTTTTTTGAAAAATTTTGATTAAATTTCGTATTTCATAAATCGACAAAACCTATGTTCTGGATTTATGAAGTTGGAAGTATATGGTAATATAATACCAAGCAAACTGCGACTGTATTACCACATTGCAGTCCGTTGTCACGGCAAGTGCTTGGTATTTATACCATGTGGGAGTGCCTATGTAAGTGGCACTAGGATGAACATTTCAGCCCGTTCTGGGCAAATACAAATTCCTGAAAAGTTATTTTACAGGAAAGGAGGGTAGAAGAGATTGTACATTGTTATATTATTGTGTGCAATCATCGGATTACTTGCGGTGCGTAGATATTTTAAATCACAAGATCATGCCATTGATCAGATTGCTAATCATCCAGAAATGTCCGATGAGAAAGCAGACGCTATCGCAAGAATTTCGACAAAACAACATAAAATCTTTAAGAAAGCTAATTAATTATCATTCTCCAATTGTATTCATATTCATCTCAATTATATATTCTCTATTTTGAGGGCTGGTCATCACGACAGTCCTCATTTTACTTATTCTCCAAAAACATCTATAAACTACTTTCAATTATAGAGACTGTGTGTTATACTGCGAATGGATACTTTCGTATTCCGCTATATAATTTTTCACTTACATTGTACACACCAACAATGTAGTAAAGATAACATCGTGTAATGCGGTGTTATTTTTATATTGTCATATATTTATTCTCTGTTTTTACTCGACAAGAAATCGAGATTTAATTGACATTTTATGTGAATAATCATATAATAAATTTATCCAACCATATGACTGAAAATTATTGACAATCATACGATAGTTCATAACTATTAAGCATTGGTTGGAGGTGATTCAATGGAGCAAATATTTAAATACACCACTGAGTGTAATTCTTTATATAATGTGGTTGCTTTATTAGTATTATGTACTCTACTTGGGTTTATATCATGGCTTTGCTATAAAGTTATAATATCTTTTGTCAAATTAATCCAATACATAGTTAATAAAATTGCAAAATATAAAGAAATACACACAAAAGCTCAGTACAGAGATGCTTCATTAGAGATTGATTTACAACAAAATCAAGATGAGATGGGGACTGAGTAGAGCGGTTCCTATTTTATTTATTCTCTTTTTTATTGTGTGTTTCTTCAAACTTACGGTACACACGAACCCTACTGTTATCCTATTAACAATGTGCTATTTAATAGGGTGAGAGTAGCAACACTCTTTAACGGTTTTATATCCTAGTCACGGATGATTCTCACTCATCAAGGAACAGTCCGATAACTGCGTATGGAGTACCTATCACAAGCTATCTAATGATAACTCAAAATCGTTTATACTCTCTGAACACTTCCATTATAATATTCTCTGATTATAATAGAGTCCGTTGCTGATTGCCGATTTTAGTCCATAAAGGACATGATACTTAGGGTTGCCCCATATATCCGAATAACCTCCATTTCTGGATTTGACTTTTCTTGTTGTCGCCAACATCCTTTCGGAATACATTCACGCTCGCCATTTCTAGCCACGTTGTAGTGTGTTATTTTATAATATACGGTTTTCTTTCCAGCACTGTGAGATAGCAACTCACAATTACGATTTATTTTGAAACATCTATAGGTTGACTAGACCTAATCTTCCCAACTCTTGATTGTTGTCTTGAGTTAGGTGGGCACATTCAAAACAATTACAATGATTTGAAACATTACGCACTCACGTAACATTTACCGATGTTTTTGAAACTAAGAGCCGCTCCAATAGCGGCTAATAAAGCAGGTATTGCATTACCACTTTTTACAATACCATCCAAAACTTCAATTAATTTTCCACCTGCATCAATTGCACCCTTAAGGAAATCGGACGACAAAAGATCGGCAGATAGCTCTTCTAATTTTGCCTTTGTCTGATCAATTGAATACTGTACACTTTGTTGATATTTTTTTTCTTCCTCTGCGGCTGAATCGGCAGAATTCATAGCTTCTTGATATGATTTGACTAATATGTCAGGATTAGCAAAAGCAGCTGCTAAACTATTGCTCTGCATTTTTCCTGCCAAAGCCTCAAGAAGGCTTGCTTTATCAATATCTTTTAAGCTAGACCATGTTTTACTAATACCAAGGACTATATCATATATATCTTTATATGTATTTTCATCCTTCATAATATCAAAACCTGTAATACCTTTTACAAGTGCTTGAAGTTTTGAAGTAGATTTTACAAGACCATCTGTGTCTTCGCCCATTTGGGAAAGTTCTGTCTCACTTCCCCTCAAACGTGCGGAAACAACCTTCCACATGTTACCTACTTTATCTGGATCTTGTACAACACTGTTTGTTGTAGTTATAAGGGCTACGCTTTTTTCAAGACTCGTGTTCGCAGCATTAAATGCTGCGGAAGACCGTTGAAGGGCTTCGCCAATTCCTGCGGAAGAAATTGCTTCATTATTCGAAACTTCATTAATTACATCAACAATATGCTCTGCCTGATCAGCTTCCATGCTGAAACCTTTTAGTGTAGACACAAGCGATTCATTAGCAGAAGTTATATCAATGTTATCACCAACATTTTTATATAATAAAGCGACACGAGCTAATTCTTTAGAATCAGGTATGTTATATCCATTTTTTGCCCAATTTGTTGTTGCTTCAATTGTATCTGATATAGTATCTCCCATATCTTTTGCAATATCTGCATAACTACTGAAGTCAGCATAGATTTGTTTCGAGGTATTCTCAGAAACTTTTGCAAGATTAATTATTTTAGAATTTAATTCAGTTACTGTCGAAACAACACTTTTGGCAGCATTAACCATCCCATAGAATCCAACATACATACTCAAATAGCTTTGCATCTGACCAATGAAACCGTATGTAGACTTTGTTTTAAAAATATCCCAAAGAGATTTTCCAGCTCTACCAGCAGCAATTTCAGCATTTTCAATTTTAATAATTTCTTCTGTGATTTTTCTTAAATTGATACTTGGATCACCAGATTTTAATTGTTCTAACAATGCGTTAAGACCGGCTTTGGCTTCCGCAGAATATTTTGTATTCTCTGCTAAATCTTTATTGATTCTCTGAATAGCTTTCTCAACACCGACTTTAATTGTTCCTTTTTCAGCAGCAGAAAGATTCTTGAATTCTGTAGCAGCTTTTTCGCAATTCTGTGTTAATCTGTTAATCTGATTTTGTTGTTCTTTTGTAAGTTCAGTAACACCTTGCAATGAGACTTTATAATTTTTAAGTACTTCATTTGCACTTTCTAATTTTGCAAGTTTTGTATTGTATTCTGTACTTGGATGAAAATCAGACGGATATGTTTGTGCTTGAGTAATGATTTTTTGATATTTATCAATAGAATTTTGCAAAGAATTCAACTCTGAATTTAGAACATTTTTTAAAGAGTCTTTTAATCTATTAACCGATTCAGCAGATCCATTTGATGCCTGATCGAGCCGATTTATCACGTCAACATATCTTTTCCATGTATCTGTATCTACATTCTGAGGATTTATCATAGAAGATAAAACTTGTCTTGCATCATAAGCTTCTTTTTTTAACTTCTCAATTTCCTCAATTTGTCCCGCAATTTCATATGACTTCTTACCAGTACTTTTATCAGAGGCTCTAAGATTATTTAACTTTGTAACAGCATTCATGTAATTCTGAATTGCTTTTTCGGCTTGTTCCCATTTTGACTTGATTGCCACGGCTTCTTGCTGTACTTTTTGTTCAGATTGTGCAACCTGTTCTAAGTTTTCAGAAGTCTTAGGAAATGTGTCTTTCATTCCAGATGAAATATTCGCTTTTCGTCCAATCTTACTCTCTGCATCAGCCAATTTCTCAGCTTCTTTAGCAGCATCTTGATATGCATTACTAATATTCTCCACTTGTTTGACAGCACCACTCGTATTGCCACCCATATTGTTCATGTTTTTATTAACATTGAGAATATTCTGACTCAGTTCAGAAAGTGACTTATCAATGTTCTGGATAGAAGAGAGTAGTGTCTTTGCACCAGAATCATCTACTTTACCAAAAGCTTTACTTAAACTCTGTACTTCTGATACAATACTTGATAACTCTTTTGATAAATTCTCAAACTGTTTAAAATCACCTGTTCCTTTACCAAGAGAATCAAGCATCTTTTCGAGATTAGAAATTACACTAGATAATTTCTTTTCATCAATATTAAATTTAATTGTATATTCTCTACCCTCAACAGTATCTAATCTGTCTTGGACTTGTTTCATATCTTTAAGCAGTTTTTCTACATTTGATTTAATTTCTAAATCATACTGATATGTACCTGGCATTTCCTACCTCACTTTCTTAAAATTTGTTCTATTCTTTTATTGATAATGTCATCCAAGCGACCACCGAATCCACTTTCAATGTCTCGTTCAACATACATATATGGAGGTAATGATTGATGCATCATCCATTTTCCATGACCATGTTCTCCATCCATAAACATATAATCAAATGCAAGACTGGCATTTAATTTCTGATGATTACCTTTTTTATTAGAATATTTTCCGTCTTCTCTTGGTGCATCATATGTATTTCCCCAACCATATCCAGCCCAACCAATATAATTATCCATTGCACCTGAATCAACCGAAAAACGAAGAATATTTCCTTTCCCTCGTGTTCTTGTAGAATCGAGAATTTTCATGAAGTTATATGTTCTTTCATAAGACTGTGGAGTATAGTCGTTGTACCAATCTATCAATGAATATCTAACAGATTCTTTTAGAAGTTCATTTGCTTGTGGTGCGACTTCTTCTGCAATATGATTTTCAATTCTGTCTAACTTCTTTTTAAAATCTGCATATATATTTTTTGCCATTCATCATCACCTCCAAAATTTCACTATAATTTCACTATTTTTACACTAAAATAGGAGAGCAGTATCACCACTCTCCATAAGAAAAGCCCTATGACATTTGACCGTCATAGAGCCTAAACATAACTAACCATGTATTATTCCATATATTAATCCGCATATTCCAAACACAAAATAATAATGGTCGGTTGTTAATTCAATACTGAACAAAGGTTGTAACACTTTTATACAAATATCATCTATATCAAACACAGAAAGAATCCATCCGCATAAAAGTCCATATAATATTCCATATATCATATCGTTTTTTACCTCTTGAAATTTGAAATTCATTACACCTCTCTAAAATTACCCTTCTTTGTAAATTCAAGAATTTTGTCTTCCAGATCCTCCTTTGGAATCTCATCAAGTTTTTTGCTGACAACATCAACAAGTGGTGTAATAGTAACATTTGCCAAATCAGAGATTCTATCAATCTGTTTGTTAATAAACGCCTGAGTAGTTGTCTCATTGAACTGAGTGTCAGACTGTTTCATTGTTAAAATGGTCTTGAACTCATTTAATTCACTCATAGGGATAAGCGGATAAGCCTTATCAGAGCCAACCATTAAAATATCAAGCAAACCAGAAGATTTGAGTGCATCATATCCATTAATAAAACCTTTATCGTTCTCATCAATCTCAAGGTCGGTATATAACTCAATTACGGCACGACAAAACTGTATATACTGAGCGACAGAATTAATTCTAATCTTATCTGTTTTACGATACTTTGTTTCTCCGTTATCGTCATAAGCTTCCTGTTCAAATGTTGTTTTATTTACGATTAACTGTGCATATGCATCTTTCTTAATGATTGAAATGTATGGAGTGATTTTGATTTTCTCTTTAACAAATCTATCCTTTAACTGCTGAGTTGCCATGTTATTGTATCTCTCTACAAATTCTAAAAGTCTCATATTCCTTTTTCTCCTTTTAATCATTTATTGGGGAGAATTTATTGCATTCTCCGTTATTTATTTCACCCTGAATTCGACCTTCAATTGCTTTTTTTAATAGACTACAATTTCGTTTGTATCTTTTACATCCGATGCAGTGAGATTTAAATTCATCTAACTGTGAAGCATTATTAAAAACTCCAATGTAGTCAACTGGTCGTATAATAATTTCAATTCTTGGATTATCTGAATCGTAATATATTGCTTGCACTCGTTCACATAATTGGGTATCATCTATCCAAACAGATTCGCTATCTGTAATTGCATCTGCAAGACATTTAAAACTGTTATTTGCATCCTTGTCTACTCTGTCAAAATAGAATATACAATCCATATAATAGTGCTGTGACTTGTCTTTAGATTTAATCCAACCTTGTTTTTTTGCTTCGTTTTTTACGTATTCAGCAAATTCATTTTGATACTTTATTGCTTCTGGTTTCTTGTATCCTATTGCCATAGGCTTGCCACCTTTAATAACTGCTCGCCACCCTAAGTAATGGTTTACAGAGGGCGCAATAGGAGATGTTAATTTTAATTCTTGTATATTATTCTCCTTTACATAACAAAAGAGCAGCTTCCGAAGAAACCGCTCTTTCATAATTCTTATATTCAATTGTCATATGTACTTGGTTAATTATTAATAATCATAGGATAAAGTTCCCACTTGGCGTTGGGATATTTATCTATGTTTTCTGTTACAATTTTATGTACGTCATTCATATTTCCTACATTTTTATCAATATGAATGACCTTGCCTCCTGTAATTTCATGTTCCTCACAAATTAAATTGAAATACGTCATAAACCTTGCCTCCTCATTTCCTTATACAGAATAGTTCATACAAATCTACATGCAATACTCTTGATAATGTAATGGCATGACTAAGCAATATATCCGTTGTCAATCCATTTTCTAAATTAGAAAGAGCTGTAGTAGACATTCCACTTCGTAAGGACAGCTCTTTAAGTGTTAAGTTATTTTTATACCTATATTCTCCAATTTTATTATTCATACGATAAGTATGTGTAAGAACTATTCTTTTATAACTGTATAATACTGGAAAAATATATAAGCAGGGTTTGTTAAATATTTGGTATAATAGAAAAATATGAGTTAATCTACGAGTTTTAATCCTCTCATCACAGGTTCAACAATACTGTGTATGAAACCGTCACCTCCACGATTTTCGTAATCTTCAAATAAATCCCAGAATACATCTTTTTCGACAGAAGACCATTCACCTATATCTTTGTAGCGATTGTAATATCCTACTAATTTTTCTTTAAGTTTTTTCATTTCGGTGACATTATTTTTCTTTTCCATATTATCCAATGCTATTGCGATATTATCCATCTTCTCTGATACCGATCGTAAATCTTCTTTAATTCGTGTATCATGTTCAATTGATTGTTTTACATCTTCTTCTTGCTTCACTTGTAAAGCGTTAAGATTTTGAACAGTTGTAATTAGTAATTCATGCTCCTCACGTTTTTGCCTCATAGACTTTGTTTCCAACCCCAAAAAAGAAAAAAGCCATATAAAAAAATTACAAACTATTTTAAAGACAGCCATTATAGTACATATACCAATGATAATCACTCCATAATCTAAATGTGTTGCTTTTTCAATTACATCCATACATAAAAATTCCTCCAATCTTTATAATAGCTGAAGGAACTCAGATGCAGTAATCCTTAATCCATCATCTCCAAATTTTTTTTTAGAAGCAACAACAAGACCACTACCATATGTACCAGGATATTCAACTCCATTCGGATTAAAACCATTAAGATACATTAGTATTTCTGCGGCAGTTACCATAGATTGAGTTTCACCAGTTCTGACATAATGTTTACCAAGTGCTTTTTTAGAAGCAGATCCAAACTTACCGTCTTCAACCAAACCAGCCTTATAATCTAAATTGATAGCGTGCTGTAAAACTCTTGCTTTCATAGCTTTTGTCTCAGACCCAATTAATCCATCAGTAGCAATTTTTACACCCGTGAATTTAATTGCTTCTCGCTGACCACGTTTTACTAATTTATTACCAGATATAACATTTTGAATAGTAGTAGTAAATGTATTTTGAGATGTTTTAGAACCATCTGTATATGCAACAATCACATGTTTACCTGGGGCAACAATGATATCACCACATTCAATATATTCAGATTTTCCAAGATATTTTAACGCTTTTAACTCAATAAAATATCCAGTCGCAAGTAATGCGTTTCCAATATTACCTGAATATACAGCAGAAGATATAATTGATTTTCCATAAGCAACATTTACAGCACATGCTGCTAATTCTGAGCAGTCAATTTCCACAGGTGTTTTTACATTTGCTACAATCCAATTAGCATTTTTTAATGCAGTATATGATGATGTTCGGTGTGTCTGACAGTAACCAAAATTATTATTTAATGCAATGGCTTTAGCTGCCACACCAATTTTAACGGCATATTTTCTATCAGCACATCTATAAACTCTTGTCTGACCAAAATTATAGATGTTCCCACATTTGACTTCTTTGCCAGTCTGATCACCGACTTTACCTCCGGTTGTTTTCCCATATTCATTAGCAGAAGCCCATGCACATAATACAGCCATAACTTTTCCTCCCTTCAAAATTATTCCTTTGGATTTTTATAAGTAAGGGCAGTAGTAGAATCTCCAATACCTCTAGTTGTAGGATCAGTAATTGCATTAAATAAAGATACTAACGCCATTACAACGACATATGGATTACTTACTGCCTGTATAAACGTTTCCCATACTTTTGTCCAAGTGGTTAAATCACTTGCCTGTAATCCAAAATATGTAAGGATAGGAATTACAACAGAAATAATAACCTGTGCAATAAATAAAACATTCTCTTTGTTAAAACGTACTTTCCAGTTGATTTTGTTCATAAACTTTCCTTTCCATAGGAGAGTAGTAGCGACCTGACTATTGATCATCGTAATCGTTTACTTACAGGTATGACATCTACTTTTATGCTCATTGTCTTGAGTAACCTATTTTTGTGTATAAAAATAACGCCCTAATTTGGGCGTTTAAGCTGATCTGTTTCATAATCTTGCCATTTTTTATAAACTTCTTTTGTATCCTCTCTTATGAAAGTCATTATTATAATTTTTCTTTCACATTTAGGACTATAACTTGTATATACATCTATTGGATAAACATTAGAATCTATATAAAATGTTTGCTGATCTCGATTATATATACGAACAGCTTCTTTTTCAGTATAGTCTCTTGGTTTTAAATTACTTTTTATTATCATTCCTTTTTATTCCTCAATTGAATAACGTAAAAAATAGGGATTACAACATTGAATAGTGATATGTCATAATCCCTTATTTAAAAATCACTATTCAACATTACTTTCAGCCCAATCTTCGACTTTTGTAACAATATTCTTTTTAACAGATTTAACATCTGTCTTTTTATTTTCTTTCTTAATAACTTGTGCTTTTGCCTTCATAATAGAAGCGATAGAATTCTTATAGCTTTCGCCAAAATATTCTTTTCTGCTTAAATCCAATTTCTCTAATTTTTCTTTTGCTTCAATATCTGTGAGTTGTTTGTTTTCAAAATCAGATGTAATGTTATAAATATTGCGACAATTTTCACTGCAAAATGCAAATAACCAAGTTGGTTTTTTTGCATCTTCCTTACATGCTGGACAATATTTATAAGCGTGTTTGCAAACAGAACATATTCTTTCTTTGCCCATTTTATCCTCCTAAAATATAAGGGGGTGATATTTAATCATCCCCTTATCTAAAAAATAACGAATTGACAACTAGGCAACATCTTCCTCTTCGTCAATATAGAAAATCTCAATTAAAGTCTGATCTGTAGAACAGGTATTTGTTAGAATAGTTCCCTTATAATCCATAGTCTGATTATCTCCGCCTTGAAGTGCTAATGATAAATCAGGACTAGGAATAAATTCTGGGATATGAACGATGACTGGTTTGAAATTGTCATCATCACACTTATCTACTGCAAGAGCTTTAAAGAATAACTCGTGAGCCTTTGGATATTTGTCAGCCGCAATAGTAATCTTTGCACCTGATGTAATCTCCTTAGTGTACTTTACAAAATATTCAATTTCCTCTGCATCTGTAGGCGGTGTCAGAGTGGCACTGGCAGGTGTTCCTGCACTTTCATCAGCAGCTACAGAAGTAATTGCAAATTCGGTATCAGAAGCCGCAGAACCAAGTTTGTATGTTTTATTTGCATCAATTGCACCATTGTACATAGCACTAACAACAACGCTACCCTCTACAAAACCAGTAATGTTTAATGTTTTGCCAGCCGCAACGGTCTGCATCATAGGCACTTTGAGTGTATTTTGTTTTGAAGCCATCTCTGCATCAGCAGCAGAAATTGTTTCAATAACTGCCAAGTTAATAAAAGCATTCTGAGCATTTACTTCACCTGTTTTGCCACTATATTTTCTATAGACAATACTACCATCTTTATTTTTGATATCTGTAGAATCAGAAGTGAGTTCAATAGTTGTCTCATTAAGCTGTGTTAATGCATAAAGTGGATTACCAGTCTTTTTATTTGCACCATAACCAAACTGTAAACGGTCAATAATTACGTCACCTAATTTAAATGCCATAATATAATTCCTCCTTGTAATATAAAATTTGTATTAAAAAGAGCGATATAAAATCGCTCAATCTTTTTAGCTATTTATGTAATTCACGCATAAAATTAAACTGTTCTTTTGGAACTTTAGATGAATCAAAATATGGATTTATATAAGAAGCTTGTAAAATTACTTTGGTAGATTCATATATCTGCAATCTTTGCACAGAATCCATAAATTCATAGATTCCAACATTTCTAAGTTCCTGTAATTTATATTTAAAACCAGGATGATTTATACAAGCTGATACAAGCGGTAGAAGAGTAGAAGTGTTTTTCTCATCTCTTTGCACCATATTCATTTTGTCTTCATCTATCATCCATTGTTTTGCAGTCTTCCCCTTTGCTTTTTCTATTTTGGGATGAATATTAAGTAAAGTTCTGATATATTCGGCTATTTCCATATATTCAGACTCTTTTAAAATAAAATCATTTTCAGAGTCATACAAACATAATTGCAAATTTTCGGAATCTTTTTCTTGAAATTGCATTAGTTGCATATGCTCAATTCTATAATCTGGAAATAATAATCGAATTGCAGAATTATTGGTATCTGACATACTTTTTAACATAGCAAATACTTCAATATCTTTTACTTTGCACCAATCTATTCGTTGTGGTAAATCCCACAACATTACACGAATAGAAGTAGAATTATATAGAAAAGGTGAAAGACCTGAATAAAATTTTGACTCACCCATATTGAGAATGTCACCTATTGTTGGTTGTACAATACGAATATCTTTAACAAAGTAATCTTCTTTAAAATACATTTTAAGTGGATCAAATTTATATTCTTGTGTGTTTTCTTTTTTCTTTTGGGCTTCCGCTATGACAGCAGCTTGAAGTCCATCTAACATATCAGTATTTTGCTGTGCCATAATATCACCGCCTTAACTGATAGTTATTAACAGTGGTCTTATTGCTTGTAGTTTTATAAATACCGTTAGTATCAACAACTTGAAATACAAGAGTGCGAACGAGATAGTTATTATCTGTTGTGGATTCTTTAGAAGATATGAGATGTGTTTGCATTCCAAATATATTAGACCAATTAAATCGCTCTCTTATAATAGAAGCAATGAGGTCATGTCTTGGAATGCCTGTTAACTTATCATTTCTGTCATTACCATGAACAAAAATAGTAAATGTAACATTCGTATACTTTAATGTATCCTGATAGCGAGGCATTTCACCAAATGATACTTGATAACAGATATAATGTTTTACCTCAGTCTGAGTATCAGGAATAAACAAATAAGGACGAATATTGGATGTTCCACCAAAATATCTATCCCATTCACCAAGAGGTTCGTATTCCTTTGTTTTTTCGTTCCATTCCCAATTAATATTACCATCATCATCGAAAAGTTCTGGTTCTAATGATTTCTCGTTGAGTGCATATAAAAGACATGGATTAAGCATAAGTGCTTTCTCAATCTTTTTCTTATACTGAATATTTTCATCATCAGGAGTAGTCTTATATGCACGAAGCTTATTTAACAAATCATTCTTTGTAACTAATTTTTCTGCCATAAAACACCTCCTATTCAGTTAATTCTAACGACAAAATTTCAGATTCAATCGGTAAGTTATCCTTAACAATTTCACATTTAACAGACAATATTTTGCCGATAGTAGAAGTGTCATTAGGAAACTTTACTTTCTTTTGGTTGTACTCTGTACCTCGCCATGTAACTTTATCAGTCCAATCTTCATTATCAATAGAGCAAGTCCACGTAAAGGTTGCATCAGCATATTCAGTTGTAATATCTTCATTGGAATCATTAAATAGATTTACTGTAAGATTTTTATAAGAGCCACCAACTTTAATTGTTGAAGTGGATGCTGAAATTTTTGCTGTTATAAAAGATGGGGGAGTAGTTGGAGTAGATGGATCTGTTGGGGCAATTTCTGAATCGAAATATGAAGCCCACATACCAACAATATGACCATTTTCGTCTTTTTCGATATAATCTCGATTATCAGACCATACAGTTTGATATATTGTAAGTTTCTGAATCCCGACAGGTTGAATGTTTTCAATTTTTGTGCAAGCCCATATCAGAGGGTGTTCAGTTGGAGCACTAACTACAATACGCATTGTTGTATCTTCATTAGTTGTGTACCAAAACTTCTCAGTGTATTTATTGAGTGGAAGCCAAATTTTATTTTGGTTATCAGTTCTTGTAAATACTCGATCGGTGTACTGTCCGATAGTGTAGCTGCTTTGCATACGAAGGACAGACCACATTCTACGCTTAATTCTATCTTTACCATTCACTTCAATCCAACACAATTCATAGTCGCATGGAAGTACAAGATATTTCGGAAATTGATTTGCTTTTTCCTCTCGACAGATTAACCATTTGTGATAAACATTTCTATCATCTGGAATATCTAAATATAATCCGATTGGGAATGTATTGCCATAAGTAGTCTTATAATCGGTTTCAAAATAATATAATTCATCATCTTCTGAAAATCGAATTGACTGCGAAGGACGGAACTGAACATAATAATCAACTTGATCTTTATCCATTGACTGATAGGACTTGATAATAAACTTTGCATCTATGCGTGTTTTAGTTGTATTCTCATATGTCATGCCTTCAGCTAATCGTGGCTGATCGTCATGATAGAAGTCGTAGATATAACAGATTTTACTCTGGATATCATTATCCCAAGTCTGTTCCATAATTTCATCAGACTGATTTTTATGAATCTGTCCAATATTATTACCTTGTAAACGCATACGTTTTCTATGCATGTCATATATACTCATAATCTAAGCCTCCTTTAATTTATCAATCATATTAAAGGAGTCAAGCACGAGTTTTCTATATTTTTTGAAATCACAATTATCATTAGACGCTTCAATCCGTGCTTCTTCGAGATTTGACATTATATCAATCATAACTGTTTGATTACCAAAAATCTCATTATAGCCACTTAATCTCCACAGAAGAGAAGAAAAGTAGCAATCTAATGTTGGTGAGTTTTCTTCTTTCATATACAATAATGCAAGAATATTATCATGCAATACTTGTTTATGCTCTACAATTTGAGTTATTTTGAAATCTCCGTATTTACTTTCCATAACTCACCACCTAACTCAAATTTTCATCAATAAAAGTCTGATATGAATAATCACGGGCAAGTTTTCGTGCTTCGAGCTGTACCTTTCGTGAAAGTGCTTGTAATTTCTCCAATTGATTTGCTTGTGCATAAAATTTTTCTTCCTTACCACCAAAGAACTGACTGGTATAAAGAGTGGAGTTTAATTGTGGTTCAAGCCATTCCTTGACCATAGCAGTCGCTATGATTTCTTTTTCAATATCAAGCAAATCATCATTGAATACTTGAATTTCGTCATCTTTGGTAGATAAATCAGATTTACACTTTTTTATTTTGGAAATTGCACTTGTCATCCAAGAAGTAAGCATTTGATTAATGTCATTATCATCCATATCTAATAATTTTATATCAGAAATTTTATTCAGAAAAATATTAAATATATCGGTGTAACTTGTCATAATACACCTCCAAATTAAATAAATTCTTTATATTTTGTACCTAATACATCGTCTATAATTCTGATTAATCTAAGGTCTGTTAATTTTTCCTGTCTGATAAGATTGATTGCACAAAGTCTTACAAGATCTTTTACACCGTTGGAAGCCTTTCTCAAATATGTTTCAAACTCATCAGGTGTTTTCTCAAAAATTTCTTCTGTATTATACACACCCTCATATTCATGAGATACAGATTCTAAATCTCTTTTCCACTGTTCTCTTAAATCCTCATCTTCAATAAGAATTTTTGGCTGAAACAAAATAGGACTTCTTGATGACTTTAATTTAAGTAAATCAGAATAATCAACTTCATTTACATCTCCATAACCACCAAACTCATAGCGAGTATCAGTTTTAGAAGAATAGAAGATTACTTTATTCGGTCTTACACATCTACATAAAATCATGTCACCAGGCTGAAATTTTTTGATTTCTTTTTTTGAAGTATTAACCTTAGTTGTATTAGTAACTGAATCGTCAGTTTTTGTAGTTGTTGTTTTTTTTGTATAAGCCATTCCTTTTCTCCTTTATAAAAAGTGCATGGCAATAACTATTACCATGCACAAAATTATTTTTATTATCTTACGTCAATAGTACCGTAAAGCTGATTAATAACCACTGCAATACCTTCCTTATATGCAATCTCAGCAGATACAAGCATATTCTTCTTGCTTCCATCCATACCATCTTCATAGAAAGCAACATCACCTTCATTTACTCTCTTAATTGGTTTGAACTCAGGATCAACAGGAAGGATCATAATAAGATTCTTCTGTTCATCTGTAAAAGCGTCAGTGCGAGTATTAAGCTCGTTTACACGAGGAATGTACATTAAGTCATAACCTTCCCACTTACCAAGTTTTCCAGTCTCATACTTTTCATTCTTCATTGACTCTGACCAGCAATCATATGAAACGAGAGCGGTAAGTTTGCTAAGTGCTGTTTCACGACCTACAAGAACTACTTCCTTACCTGTTGCAGCCTTTACATCTTCAATAGCATCTTTAAGATCAACCATTGTGGAAGCAGAAGGAGTGATATCAAATCGAAGGTCGGCAGGAAGTGTCTGATTAGCACCCATAAATGCTGTAAAGATAGCATCTCTACGATACTTTTCAATAGACTTATACATCTTATCAATCATTGCTGCAAAATCAATTTTACCAGCACGGAATAATTCATAGTCATTGTATACCTTTACCGCATACCAAGATGTATCTACACTGAAGCTCTTTCCGAAACCAACTTTCTGAGCAACAATATCATGATGGTTTCCAGCGAACTTAGAAACCTGTAAGAGAGAATTTTCATCTACATAAAACTCATTCTTGTCGCAGAGTGCGAGGTTCTTTTCCTCTACATAAGCTTCAAAGAAAGGATCTTCACCCCATCCCGAATTAAGCTTATCTACTACAACATCTTCGATAATTGTATAGTAAGCATTCTTATGATCTCTCCAATCCTGTCTTCTCAGCATAGGAGTAGCTGTCTTAAAATCAAAACCAGAAATCTTATTAAATAAATTTCTAATAATTTTATTTGTTTCCTCTTTTGAGTACTCTTCATATACGCCATGAGAAGCATCAAGCATAATGCTAGTAATCTTATCAGCATTTTCCTGTGCTGTCATTCCAGACTCAGCGTCATTAAATGCACTTGTTAATTCTGCAAATCTTAATACGTTCATTTATATGTCCTCCTTTCGATTACGCAGTTGCAACATCTTCGTTGCGAATAACTTCAAATAAAACAACAGTGTCAAACTGATACTTCTCGTATCCAATAACCTTTGCTAAGAAACCATAAGTTTTTAATGTAGCTTCCGCAGTAGTGTTTGCTAATTCCTTCCAAGCTCTTGAACCATCAACTACTACATAATTTCCAATTGCAGGAGTTGTTTTTGCTGTAACGGTAGTTGTAAATGCATAATCAGATACACCGAGAACATCATCCTTGCCAACTTCATAAGCCTTTGTTCTTTTTCCTGCTTTGTTTACAAACTGCCACTCAGCCTGATCGAGCTTTGTATAATCTCTATAATTAAGAGGCACATCACAAACGAAAACAATTTTATTTCCAATCGCAGGTGTCTTAGCAGCTCTAAGCTGTAAGTCTCCGTCTACATGATCTCCAGGAACAAGGTTTGCTCCCTGATTAATTGCATTTGCAGTATCAACTAAATCGTAAATATGTGCGTCATCTTTGACTTTGCTAACTCTAGCTACAGGATGCTTTGTATATTCTGTGCCGTTAGCATCTGTGTAAATATTTCCAAACTGTGCCATAATTTTCATTTCCTTTCTTTGATTTTTGCATTAAAAAAAGAGACTTATAAAAGTCTCAATTGTTACTGTAAATAGTTGTAATTTTTAACAATTTAATAAACCATCTAAGAATGAATTTTTCTTAGGTTTCTCATCAACAAGCTTTTGAGCAAAATTGACATGTGTTAATTTCTTTTCATGCTCATTGTTAGAAAAACTAAATGTACCATTTTTCACAGATTTACTAATTATCTTGTCAAGTTTTTCTGATAATTCATCTAATGAATATTCTTTTGAATGTTTCTTTAACTCTGCAAAATCTTCTGTATTTTTGATTCCGTTATAATCTTCAGAATTAAATAAATTTTCTTTCTTTTCATCTAATTCTTTTTCTTTATAAGAATTTAACTCAGATACAACAGAAGAGTAGTTGGAACGCATCTCATTAAGAGAAGCATCTTCTTCGTCAGTTACCCATACAGAGTGAACAGCAACTCTATCGCCTACTAATGAGAAATTGTCTCCATCTCTATTGAATGACTGTCTGTAATATTTTCCATTCCAATAATCAGACATAATAAGAGTATTATCTTCATAAACAGTTACTCCATAATAAGCATTATCTGCTTCTCCATACATCTGATTAACAAGATTGTAAAGAGACATAGTAATCTCATCTAATGATAAAGAAAACTCTTTTACAGAACCGTCAGACATTGTTACAGAATATTTTTCTGGATTTACAGATTCATTCTCTGTTACACTTGTATCTGTAGTTTCATCCTGTGTATTTTCAACTGGATCTTCTTCGGCATTTTCAGTTGTTTCTTCGGAGGTTTCATCGACTGTTTCCTCAGATTCATTCTCTGTTACAGTTACTTCCTCCTCAGTGGTTTCTTCTGTTTCAGTCACCTCTACAGTTTCAGTAACTTCCTCTTCAAATTTTTCCTTTTCCACTTCGATTGTTTCCTCCTTTCCACTAATATCTTTTTTATTATTGAAACAAGCAGACTCAAGTTTTTCGAGTCGTTCTTGTAAATCAATTAAAGTAAAATCATAGTCTGAAAATAGACTATTATTTTTTGCATTAAAATCAGCAATATCTAACCTTGCATTGAGCATTCCTTCACCAATATCTTTTTTTGTGTCTGGATCTTTGCCAAGTAAAGTCGCACCCATAATAACAACATCAGTTAATTCAAGAACCTTATTTTTCCCAGAATATTCCATCTCATTAACAGCAAGTTCTACGCTAATCTTTGTTCCATTTTTTCTTTCTATAATTGAAGCTGCATCTGTATAATCAACTGGAATAGCACAATATCCATATAAAAAGTTGTGTCCAGTTTCTTCTTCAACTTCAAAGAATGGTTTATCAGATGTAAAGCAACCAACCTGTTTTTCGATGTAATTTACCGAGCCATCATCGTTTAATTCCATATCATGTGAAGTGAAATCTTTTAATGTCTCACCAGTTTCTTCATCTTCATATTCCATAAAATTTGCCAATACAGGCTTGTATGCCAATGTTTTTGAAGCTTTCTTTAATGCTTCATCTGTTACACTAGAATGATTTCTATTCTCACCAGAATGCATTAACTTAACTTTGCAAAATAGAAGTGATTCATCTTTATAATCAGCGTTCTTATCTACTTCAAATTCGGCAGGTACTTGTACGAAAATTTGATGTCCTGATTTTTCTGCACTAAAATGTGTTGAACGCTTATATTTATTTGAATAAAAATCATATAAATCTTCCATAAATAAAAGACGTTTTGTATTCTTCTTAGCCATTTATCCTCCTTTCCGACAAAATAAAAAGCCGTCTAGGAAGACGACTAAAATGTAAGTATGTTTGTACTTTTTACTTTATTTATATCAACACTATCTGAAAAATTAATTGAAGAATTATTCAGAAATGTGTAGATGTTTTTATTACCAGTTACCATTTTCTGAAAACCACATTTCACAAGAGCAGAAGCAGTAGTAGCATCTGCTGTGATTAAAAATTTTCCTTCCATTCAACTACTCCTTATTTTCCTGCTTGTGTACCTTCGTTTTTATTACCATCCCTACTAGATATTCCTTCTGGAGATAGTTCATCATCTTTTTTTGTCTGCCCACCAGAATCATTATCAGTTTGTGTATATGAAGACGATAATGGTTTCCACATTTCATTTATACCAATAGCATTTTCCATAAATGTACTATTCATAACCTCAAATGGGGTAGAAGTAACAGTAGCATAATCTAACTTTTTAAGACCAAGTGTCGCATAGTCCTTTAACGAAGATATATACTCATCTTGACTAAATACTGTTGCACGATGATAATAAAAATCAAAATTTTCAGAAATATTAAGTTTGATATATCTTTTAATATTTGCTTCTAACTTAGAAAGTTGGTAGAACATAAGAGATTCATCAACACGAATGCTGTGTCTAAGACCTATAGAATTATCACTGTCACCGAATAGTGCAGAACTAAGACCTAAAGATTCAAATAAATTTTTAATTGCTTGTGAGAAAGCATTTGTGTCATCTACTTGATTCTTATTATTAAAGAAGATTGGTTCAACCTCACAAGGAGAAAAAGCAGTAGCACATAGATCTGGCGCAACTTCATCAATCATTTGTTGTGATAATCGAACCAAATCCAAATCAACGGCAAAATCATTTACTTCATCAGATCCACTAATAAGTGGAATTTTACTCAAAAGTAATACATAGTTTTCCAACTCTGTTTTTGCTTTAATTAAATCATTGTAATCAAGCAAATCCAATAAATTCTGAAAAACAGTTACAAAGAATGGAAGAGGAACAACTGGATCTTCACCACAGATTGTACAAATCGTTCTTTCAGGCGGTAATTCAAACCATTGGAAATCTCTTCCCTTTGATTTATAATCCTCATATCCTTGTACAAATATCTTATCCCATGTTCCTTCGCCATCATTATTTATTCCATACAAAAATTCTTTATTGTCACCAGAGTCAAAATATGCAGCATTGAATTTTACAATATATGTTCCACCTTCGGTAATACCAGATATTTTATAATACTTTGGATCTAAATCATTTATAAAAAATGAGTTTTCATCATCATATGTAAATCCGCAATAAATGCCATCACGTAAACATGTGGCAATAATTTTTGGACTCAAATTTTTTAATTCCATAATTTGAAGTCTTTTACATAAAGTTTGATAATCATTCATAAAATCTTTATTCTTAGGTGTTTTTGTCCAATCTTCATTTTTAAAGATGACATTGTATGAGTAAAGTGGCATATTGGCATAATAATTTATTAATGTCCTATAATTTGAACTAATACGATATAGATATTGTGATACATCCCTAATATTATCTAAGTTGGCAAGTGGTGACTGAATATATGTTATCAGTTTTTCTTTTGTATACTGAACATATGTCTTTGATTGTGTCTTACCGACATTTTGAGTTAATATATTTTGGAGCGTTGCAAAATCAAGTATCTGCGCATACTTCTTTGTAGAAGTACCTATTTTTGTTCCATCGACCATGACTTCTGCTGGCTCTTTTTGAGATGATTGTTTATTTGTTATATTTGACATTTTTCTTTGTAGTCACCACCTTTCTGTTTGTGTTTTTCATTTCTGTGTGTATTGAAATTTTGCAACAAAAAACTAACCAGAATGTCTATTCCAGTTAGTTGCTCGTTTTGATATACCAACCATTTGAGAGATGTCGAAGTTAGTTGGCTTTTTCTTATTTCTAATATGTTCCATACGTCTTTCTGATAAATACCAGCCGAGCATTGCTAAAACATAGGCTCTATCATCATGCATAGTAGCTTCTGAAGCTCCCGTATCAGCGTCTTTATACGCAGGAAGTTTGAATAAATCTTTACCACCTTCACGCTTATTTCTACAGATATTAACAATTTCCTCTTTCATTGCATCAATCTGAACTAATGCAACTTCTTCATCAGGTGTTAATTTATATACTTGCGTTTTAGCAGCTTCAATCAATGAAAGTCTTTCTTCCAGCTCATTTTCATATTCATCAATGCTCAAATCCAATTTGTCTAATTCTGCACGAATCTTTTCTTCCGATTCATTCATAAGTTTGGTATCAACTTCCATGATATTGAGATAACCTTTGTTATCATATTTTTCTGTGAAATGAATTTTGTCTGCTTCAACCATTTTTATTAAAGCCTCAAACATTTCAGATTTATATTTTGATGGTTCAATTAATTTCAGTTTTTCAACTGCATTAGGGTATCTTTTAGCATACACATCACCATTGTTATATTCCTTATCCAATAAACCACGGTGAACATTACCTTTTTTATCTTTCCAATCTTCAATTAAACTGTCTCGAACCCAAGAGTTTCCACCTCCACCAGAACCAGCATCGGCTAAGAAAATTTCAATATTGTCATAATCCAAAGCTTCACCATTATAATCAAGAAGTATTTTTCTAATTTCTTTTATCTGGTCTTGAGTCATCATTGGTGTCTTTCGTCTAAGACCTAAATCGGAAAAAGATACAACATTTACAATATCCATTGTATATCCATCTTCCTCGTTATAAAGTAATTCACCTATACCTAGAATTGAATTATCGGTTGAACGTGCTGGATCATATGCTAAAACAAATGTTCTTTCATTTGTATCATTACATAATACAGGTGGACGAGTATAAGAATTTCTAACAATTAAAGCTCTTTTAATAATCTGGTTCGCATTCCCGTCTTGAGTGAATTTGTTATAATACTCACGTTGAGCTTTTTCTGGATTATTTCTTAATTCTGTCTCAACGGTTTCTCTATTCAAAAGTGGAACATAAGGTTTACCATGAAAAGTAGCATTAATAACAACATCACAGTTAATATCTGCTACAAAATATTTTGGATCACCTAACATCATTTTCTTGGAAAAATCACGATACTTTTGATAAAAAGCTGTGTCAATAGAAGAAGCAGAAGAAGCATATAAGAGCTGATGTGGAAATTCCTTTGGAAGAGAAGATATATCAATATTTCCACCAAGTTTGAAATTTGAATCAAGAGTTGTAAATGCACCAATAACATTAAATTCTTCTTCTGAGAGCCAGCCGCCCTCATCAAAACAGACGCACTCACACCTCTTACCTCTTTTGGCATTAATATTACTATTCAATGTTTTTACAAAGCTACCATTATATAACCTATATGTAAATCCCATTGGATTGTGGATAAATCCATTTGAGTTTGCTTGCGATATTTCAACTTCATTTTTAAAAACATCTGTAAGACCAGTCATTGATTCAATATTTTTTAATGCAATATCTTCGATCTTCTTAAAAGTTTCTTGGGACTGGTCTGCCGTTCCTGAACAAATGTACGTTCTGTAGTTGTTGAACAGAAGTCCCTTTATTATGGTAAATAAAGCAAGTAATGTCGTCTTTCCTGCGGCACGACTTTCCAACCATAACACAAATGGTTTTGTCCATGAATTCATAAAAGTATATTCTTGAGCATCAAGAAGCTCAACTCCTATAAATTCTTTCATAAATTTTGTCGGGTATTTAATCCCAAATTGCTTTATTTCCGCTAATTTTTTATATCCTTCCAACTTCCTTTCAGATATTTGAAATTCAGTTGGTTTAACATAAATTTCATAATTTTTTGGTATCAATATTCCAGATTCAGTAGTCTCAAATGCCATAACTAATCCTCCTCAATATTGATTCCGTTTTCTTTTACGAGAGCTTTTAAGTCAATATTTTCTCTGAGTAAAATACGGGCTTTTTCTTCATACTCATCAGCAATTCTCTTATATTTTGTAATAAGTTCTCTCTGTTGAATAATCATATCTGCTGAATCATTTTCGTCTAACATAATCTGCTTTAAGATAGAAGCATTACTGATATCTGCAACTTGCTTTAGACCAGCAGAGTATTCCGCATCATATAAATTTACTTCTGCATCTCGTAAATTCATTTCTTTCATTTTACGGACTTTTCCAGTCCATGTGTTTTCGCCCTTAGTCGAATTAACACTATGCTTCAACGAAATTCCATTATCTGCTGCAAGTTTCAATACAGAAGCAGTAATTTTACTTTTTGTATCTTCGAGATTTTTAATGGTAGATATATTTGCTTCAATATTTGTGTAGTCATTCATAAGCCTTGCGATAATATCATTCATTTTCTCTATGTGATTAAATCCTTTTACAATTTCAATAATAGAGGAGAGTCGCATTCTATCATCATTTGCTTCTTCAGCGGCATCCAAATAACCAATAAGTGTTGCATATAAAAAAGGCTGTTCAGCAGTTGATTCTTTTGAAAATGGATCATAGCCTAATAGCCTAATAGCATCTTTTTTATTCTGTTCATAAGCTGACATTATTTCTTCATCTGAACTATCTTCATTTTCTACGGAAGAATTGTCAGAACTGTCTTCTGATATATTTGGTTTAACTTTATAAAAATCAGAATCAAAATATGTCATACCATTATATTGCCCCATTGAGATCTGACGAATATATGCAACCCAAATATTAGATTTAACTCTCCCAGAAGCAAGGTTTTCCATTTCCTGCATACTTGAGTCCCATATCCTGTCAAGGTATGGCTTATTTAAATATTTCAACGCAAGTTTTACAGACTCTTTATCAGGTTCATGCTCAACATTCTTGTTGTCCACTTTTAATGCTATTTTACGAGCACAGTCCTTACAAATAGGAGTAAGACCACTTTTGCACATAGGATCTGTACTCATATAAAATTTATCCCTTGCTTTATGTGTATCACACATATAACACCAAGCCCCATCTTTAAGAGACTTGATTTTTTCTTCTTGTGTTTCAACCTTTTTCTTTAATTGTGCAGCCGTTAATTTTGTGGGCTGTGTCTCTTTTGTCGTAGCCAAACTAACGACCACCTCCTTTTATTCCAATATAAAAAGAAGCCACTTCATACGAAATAACTTCTCAAAATTTCCAATATTAAATTTCCAATGAAAGTGCAATTTATTTAGAACGCCGTGTTAGGGATTCGAACCCCAAAGACTTTTACATCCAGACTGTTTTCAAGACAGCACCCTCGACCAATCGGACACACGGCATGAGCGTAGTATATAGGACTTGAACCTATGCACCGAATAAACGATGACCTCTGATTAGCAATCAGGTGCAATACCAACTCTGCCAATACTACATAACAAAAAGAGCCACTTCCAAAGGAAATGACTCTTTCTTTAAAGCTTTTACCAATCAGTCGCCAAACTGATTATAACTGTATAGGGCGGTAGTCTGGATAGTAGGACTCGAACCTACAACGTCTAGTTCCCAAAACTAGCGGACTACCAAATTGTCCTATATCCAGATAATAGGGTGGAAGAGTACCACCCATTATTTTTACAGAATAACTTCTGTTTCACCTTCAAACTTAGTATTTAAGCTTCTGACTTCTGCAAGTTTCTTTGCAATTTCAGCTTGTACTTTTGCTGCAAATACAGTAGCATACGCTTTACCAACTTTTTCTACCGTGTCAAGTAATGTATTTGTTTCAGTGGTAGCAATCTTTGTAACATCAAATGGCATAACAATATTCATCTCATCGTTTATAGGATATTCTTTGTTGATAATTTTCTTTAACTCAACAGAAACAATTGTGGAATCATTGACTTCTTCATCTGTTACAATTGGATCACCATTTTCATCCAGTTTTACATTTGCTTTAAAAGTTATATCAGAAAAACGAACACTTCTTGGGAAATCTGCCAATAATGATTTTTCCTCATCAACTGTACTTGTAGATGTACCTAATGAGGCAACTGAAATATCTACAGTAATAATATTATCTTCGATTATTTTCTTGACATTTAATTTCATTTATTTTCGTCCTCCAATTCATTGTATACAGTTTTCAAACTTATAATAAGATCACGTAAAGTATCTTTCGACATATTACATTCTAATTGTGGCAAATCCAAGTTATTATCCGTTACAGAAAAAATAATTTCCTTCAAATTATCACTTGGGGCAAACTGAGCCTTAGTGGTAGGAGAGAATAGTAACTGAACAAAATCAATAAATGTGCCACCATTTGATGTTATAGTTTTAACTTGACCTAATTTAATTTGGTTTTCTATAATATCTAATTTCTTAGTCATGAAATGCTCCTTTCTTTTATTTTTCGTTTTCCTTTTAATCTAACTGAGGTAGTAAGATTCGAACCTACGAATACAGGAGTCAAATTCCTGTGCCTTACCACTTGGCGATACCCCAACAACAAGGAGAGGAGCGACCTCTCTGTATTGTATAGATTGAGATATTCTCTGTTTGATAGTGGAAAAATGATGTTAGACGAAAGTTTCATCGGGATTGTCAGTGTTTTCTAAATACCTTCTTTTTCAGCTTCCTTTTCAAGTTCTTTCTGTTTGAACTTCAAAAGTTTTAATTTATCTCTTAATTCTGTCTTTGAGACAGGTTTGATGTATGCCATTTGAGTCGTGGAGCTATTTTTATGGTTCGCCCACTGTGATGCAAGGTTTAAATCACCAGTATCTTCATAAATTTTATTTATTGAAGTTTTACGGATGCAATGACAATGTAGATCAGGTATACCGATAATTCTTCCAAACTTTCTCATTCTATCGTGAATCATACCTTGTGTCCATGGAAGCCATTTGTCTTTATATTTGTGAATGAATAATGCATCACATTCAAGATGGTCATAGCCATCATGTCTCATAGACAACCATGTTTCAAGCATATCTCTACAAGTGTCATCAAAAGAGACTTCCACACGATATCCTTCCTTCTCACGTATTGACTCAAATACCATATTGTCCAAATCAAGAGAAGATACCGTAAGTTTTTCCAAAGCACCAATTCTATTAGCGGAGAAGAGTGCGATTTCAAATAATAACTGGTCTTGTATTGTCCATTTGTTATTCTCTGTCTTATACAAATCTGCCCTAATAGCTGCAATCTGTTCATCATTTAAAAAGTAATGATTAAGAATCTGTTCCTCATTTGCTTTTTTCATTCTATCAAGCTTACCATCAAAAGGATGATATTTAACAAAACCACGTTTCATAGACCAAATATAAAATGAACTTACGGCAGAAATTTTCATATTGATTATCTTCTTATGATTCATCAATGTTTCCTGACAGAAAAGCATATATGCCTCCATAATATCAACTGCATTTTCCATAAATTCATCAGAATATAAATCTAATTCACCATAATTTTCTCCTAACCACATGAGGAAGTGTCGAAACAATCCTTTATATCTCTTGTATGTAGTATCTTTTACATCACGATTTTTGATGATATTAGATTGTAAATATTTTTCATATTTCTTCCAATTCTCTTCATAAATAAATTTCTCTTTATCAGGAGTGAAATATTTCACCCTTGTTATTTTCTCTTTTGACAATATTTCAGCCTCCTTTTTTAGTTAATTATTTTATTAGTGGGCAGGGTGTGATTTGAACACACAATGTTTACCATGTAGGTCACGGTTTTACAGACCGCTTGCTTCAGCCATTTGCATACCTACCCATACAAAAAGAGTGTGCAGCATACACCACACACTCCAAGTTCAAATGTTATTTGGAATCAGCAAATTTGTCTCTTAAACACTTACACACTGATTCTTCTATAACATACCCTATAATCTAAAATCCAAAAGCCTTTAACATCTTCTGAATATCTTCATGACTTAACTCATCGCTAGAGTAGTAAGAATAACTCATATAAGAGTCGCCATCTGACTTACTAGCAGTAAATCCGTGAGTATTTCCATATTCGTCTTCAGAAGTATGTAAATAAGTCTCATCATGCGCATGGCAGTTCTTACAATAACCATCGCAGTCATCTTCCTGACCAAACAGAATAACTTCCTTATCCTCATTTACACAATAATCAATGATATTCTGCTCGATATCACCATCCATATCAATATAGAAAATACCTGTTTTATCAAGAACACCAAAGTCCTCAATAGGAACAACAGTGATTACACCACCATCATCAACAGATACTAAATATTCGTCTATATTCATATAATCAACAAGATCAATCTCTTTAATACTTGTCTCGTCAAGTCTAATAAGATTATCCAAAATATACTCAGCAATTTCTTTATTTACAATTACACCAACTGTTTTATCAGTATGATATAATCTATTGATATAAATAGAGATAATGTCATCAACTTTATCCTCAAGATCAATCATCTGAATGTCTTCATATTTATTTTTCTTCAAACAATTCACGACCTTCCAGATTAGAGCTGTTTTGCAGACTTTGACATCTTAAAGCAAATCTCATCATGCTGTGGAGTTACATACTCCTCACCCTTGCGATCGCCCATCATAATTTTTCCTCTACGCTCTGGAACTGTCTTAACATTAAACTTTCCAAGTTTTCCAACTGCAACTGATTCTGCGTGGTTTGCTGTTAATGTCTCTGTGATTACATCAGCAAAAGCATCAAGAATAACTGCGATATCCTTCTGTGAAGCTCCCTCAACTTTATTTACTACTGCCTTTAATACCTCGTTCTTTGTCATTTTAATTTTCTCCTTTTTTCTCAATTATTTATTTTTTTAATACAAAAAGAAGGTAGTGTATCATTTGAGTACACTCCCTCCGATACATACAATTGTGACAGCAACATCACAATTTCTATGCAATCGGACTAATTAAAAGTAGAAAATTAGCCCAATTTTCATAGTTACTTATGCATAATATAAAAACCAAGTCACTCGTACTTAGTCTACTTTGTCTTGAAATTAGTAATTCATCAATATATAATTGTTCGTCAAGTATCAAAGATAGTTGACTGGCTATAAACCTGTAGCCTCTATCTGTCAGAATACTTAATTCAAAATTATTTTATATGTCTCAGTATGTCCAAATAATTTGTCAAAACCATATACCTTAACACAAGCCTTACTTCCTTTGCATAGCTTATCACTATATGGATCAGAACCAACAAAAGATGGACTAATAAGAACCTCTGCATCGCCTAAAATTCCTTCATGAGATGGAATTTCTTTACCAGAATGATAATGTCCTAAAAGCACCGTATCATAGAACTTTTTATGTAAAATACTTATGTCTTTAATAGCATTTTCAATATTTTTTAACTGATGACCATGCATAGCAATAATTTCGTTACCAGGAATATAGACTTCTATAAAATCATTTCCTTCCTTTGCTAAATGAACAGTAACTCTTTCATTATTTGCACATAGGTCTTTTATATAATTACCCATAAGATATTCTAAGTCTTCATCTGCAAGTTCTGATGCTTTGGCATTCAATACTCTAAGTTGAGTATGATTAGCAGATGGAGTATGATAATATGCAATTTTTGTATATGTAGACAATTTATTAAGCATACTCGCAATCAATCGACAGATTTCCACTGTAGCCTTTACAATTGAACTGTCATTAATTTTCAAGTCACTAAGTCTCAAAACGCCTTGGATTAAATCTCCTAACGAAACAATTGTCAATGTTGTAATATGCTTATCTTGTACAAAATGGATCAATCTGTAAGTTAAATATTCAAATCGTCTTTTTGCTTCCTCCGGTGAATATTCGTTATTGACACTGCAATAAGCCGCCCCGTAATGGACATCTGCTAACCCTACTAGATAATTAATTTCATGATGAATATTGTCCTCGATTGGATTAAATTCTGGCGGTGTGAGTGATTGAACTACATTACCCACATATTCATAATACATTTCCTGACGTGCTTCAGCTCTGTCAATTCTCGATCTTTCAACATTGCTTGTCTGTAACTTGATACGTTCCTTACGAAGTTCCTGAATCTTCACATCTAATTCACTATCAGAAATATTCTCTGTTTTATTTAACCCAATTTTATACTTTTCATATTCACTTCTCATCTTGCCACCAAAAGGAGTAGAAGAGGACTTACGAATGGTATCTGAATTACAGTTAATTCCATATTTATCCTTGATTTCTGACCAATCGTAGTCATTTTCACCATCAATTTTTGAATCAATATCCGTGATAATCTTGTCATATGCTTCAAGAGTTAGTCCATATTTTGAAAGTTCTTCTTTGAATTTTTCAATATTAAACAATCAGTCACCAACTCCTTACTCTTCATCAGACGGAACATCCAGCTCCTCATCTGTCTTTAATGCAACAGTAAAATCAATTACCTGATTCTTAAATGAAGTAAGCAGATCGGCTACTTTTACTTCCTGCTCCATACCATTCTCATCAGTGTATGTAATAGTAGTACAATCCTCTGAGAGTGTACCTGCCTTTACTGTTAATTTATCTGTAGTTGTTCTTGTAAATTTTAATTTACTAGCTGCCATTTCCTTTTCCTCCATACAATTAAAAATTCCCACCAGAACGTTTTCTGCCAGGATTAAAATACATTTGTTTCGTTTTATTCTGTTTTACTTCAATATACTCACGAATCTTTCTAATATAATCTTCATCATAACTCAAACGAATATGTGACTCCAAATAGTAGCACCCACAACGAGTAGGAATTTTATTTGATAGCACATTATCTATAAGTCTATATGATGGATTAAGATTCGAGAGATGCGTATGTTTTTCTGTATCTTCTTTTCTACAGATACGGTATCCGTTTTCTGTTCTGTCAATGTAAAATCCTTTATACTCGATTCTATTTTTCATAGGCAGAACCTACTTAACATACTTATCTTCAATGTAACGCTTTCTTGCAACACCTTTAGTACGATAGTAGCCGATCTGTTCGCCATTACGATCTACATATCCTCGTCTTGTGTTTCTAATTACACCTTCAGATAATAATTTTTCAATTTCACTTTTAGAAATCTGTTTAATAATTTTCACATCCTTTGATTTATTTTCTGCTGGATAGCAGAAGAGAGTTGCGGAAACAGGACTCGAACCTGCATACTCTTGGTTATGAGCCAAGTGAGCTTCCATTGCTCGTCATTCCGCTATAATATTTAAGAATTATCAGTGACCATACTACAAGAACTGTAGCACAGCCACCGACACATATAAGAAGAGGAGTACAATATGAATATGTACCAATCTTAGAAATGATCTTTAGAATTGTTCTGCTTGAAAACGCCTTCGACTCAAAGGTTAGAGTCTCTATAACTTCCACAGAAATGTATGGTACAAGTTTTTGCTTGCTGAACTCACTTGGTTTCTCACACTCATACACAAGTTTTTCACATGGCTTCACAGCAACTAAAATATATCCATGTGTTAGACGAAATATTATAATGTCTCTCGACAATTATATATTCTCTGTTTTATCAGCTAAGAAAAGCTGATTTCATTGTTTTATATTCGGGGCAGATAATGATACGTCTGCCCCTAGTATACTTTTTAAACTTGCAAGCCCTTACTTATTACACGCATTGGCAATGGCGTGGGAGTTTACTAACGTAACTCTGCGCTTTCTTCCCTCCATATTACACCCATTGTTAAAATCGCAGGAAGCCTTGATTTTACTAGCTTTTTGTGAATTATTTATAAAGTTACTAAGTAAAATTTGTGCAAAAAATACTAATTAAAATTCATCAAGAACTTATCTTTGTTTATTTTATACAAACAATTCAACATCTTTCTAGTGTATTTTTGACTTTTATTATAAAAAATACTACCATTATCTTTTGGCTCAATTCCAAGAGAAGTCTCAATCAACCTATTTATAGTAACAATATTTCCTACTTTTATCTTACTTAATTCATCAAGAACAAGTTTTGATCTATCAATAATTAATTCAGTAGACATTTCATCATCTAAACAAGAATTAGATTGAATAGCTTTAATATAAGAATCATATTCTTCAACAATCTGTCTAATTTTTGTCATTTGTCTATTATTTGCATATCCATCCATTTTAACAAAAAAATATTCAGTTGGGATTGTTTTAACAGTAGAAGCGTTCTGAATTTTATTAATCCAATCTTCAAGCCAGTTCATAGGACATAATAATTCTCTATTAATACGACTTTTAAGTTTGTTTTTCGATTCATCAACTTCCTCTTGCGGTAGTTCTTTACCATCTTTGGTGTATTTAATTTCTCTGGTATATTTCATAAACTCAGGGAAATCGTACTTTTTATACTTTGGCTTACCTGATTCCGTATAACCAACGATTCTTTTAATGTTCATGCAAGAGAGTTTGCTAATTCTATCAATTTCTTTGTTGCCATCAATTTCATATTCTCTTTTGCATCCATCAATAATAACCTGTGCAAGAACAGAAAGAATAATAAAATTGTCATAGAGTTCTTTAAGTTTTTTCTCATCAGGATTATCTTTTTGTAATTCCGTCCAATAATAAGTCATTGCCAACTGAGCCAAATTACTTGAATATCCGATTCCCATACGTGACTTTGAAAACTTGTTATCCATAGCAGCATAATCTTTTTTTGTATTATTGTAGGTAATACCAGACTCTTGTAATGCATTTACAATAGTATAAAAATCTCTATAGCATCTTTCTGCACATTTGACCATTGTTGATTGATTTGTGACAAGCATAAAATCCGAGTCTTCATCCATCCCATTTGCCCTGTCTTGAATATCTGTATGAATACAATTAACTGCTATTATATTTTTACTAAATGCAAAATACTTATCCATTTCTTTAGAATAGACATTATGTAAATAGCATATATTGTTCGGGGAATTATGTGGATTTCTAAACGCTGCAAGATATTCATTATCATCAAAACGTTTAGTGTAACACTGAATACAATTAGATTCTTGAGAAAGTGTTGGATCTTTTTCAAAATCCTCACTAACAGAATAGAGCAGAAGTGCATAAGGGTTACCACATACAGTCAAATTATCACCATTGACCATAATTTTTCCTTTTCTCATTCTAAAAACATATTGTTTAATTATCTCTTTCTTTTCATACCTAAAAAATTTACTATTTCCAAACTCATGATTTTGAGCATATAAATCAGCAAGCATCTCATAATGATTTACTTCATTTGCATTCTTTCTAAGAAACTTTTCAAATTCATCATTGTCACGTTTAAGTAATTCAACATAATCAATGCTAATCTGAGCAATATCTTTTACATCGTCCTTCGTACATGGAAGAGTATTAATCATCTGATAACTCAACTGTTGATATTGTCCTAATTTACTTGGGTGGTCGGTTTTTACAATGCCCCACATATCACCATCAGAATGAATTCTTTCGCACCAATAGTCATATGCTTCAGTAATATTATTACCCATTAAGTCTTGAAATTTCTTCCATTTAATCGCATTATCAGTAGTTATCATCTTAATATCTTTTAAATAATGCCATTTACCAAACATATCTTGAACCTGGTATGTATTGTAATCATATCCATTCTTCTCACACCAATCTTTAAAGAATTTTTGAAGATAACTCTTAAAGGCACATGATTTAAAAAGGTGATTTCTGAGTAATGCCATACCGTTAATATAAGATGGGAGACGAAGATAATTAGAATCAGCTTCGATTAGTGCCATGCCATCCCAAATTGTATTTTTAACTTGACGTTTTTCTTCGGATACAACACATTTTTTACGTTTTTCAATTACCTTTTCGTTTTTGTTAGTTTCTTTATTTTCCTTTTTGACTTCTACTTCGTATTCTTCTGCTTTAACAACTTTTGTCATTGTTTCAAAAAAGGAATCCTGATCTTTGAGAATTAGAATATCCTCAACAGGTATATGAAGTGTACCAATAATTGTAGATGTGGTAAGTGGAGCATAAGCTGACATTTCAACGATTTTCGCATTGTCATGACTCATTTTTTTCCCAAGTCCAATTGTTAACCAATCATATGCAATGTCATATAATTTACTATTTATGAAAATAACTTGTCCAAGTTTAGCTTTGGCACTTGTACGAAAAAGCATTTCATAATGAATTGTTTCTTCTTTAATTGTTCCGTCTCTGCGTTTACGTTTATATGTAACATCAACACCATTCTCGTAAAAATATTCTCTAATCTCATCTCGTGATTTTTCATTATACAAGTCTTTTCTATCTTCAACTTTTTGTAATGCCTGTTTAATACGTTCCTTAGAATCGCCATCAGTATCATTAAATAACTTTTCTAATCGAGTATGCTCATTATCATAAGAGCGACTTCCAAATTCATAATCAAGACAAATTATATCTTGTGTACTTTCATTTTTTTTACCAGATTTTCCTTTATAAATATTTAATCCATTCTTTTGTAAGAAAAAACTAAATAAGCTATTATTAAACATAGCATCAGTATATGTAAAATAATCCCGTGTTCCAAGATTAACATCATATAGCATACCAGCACTGATGTTTTTTATTTTAATTCCATATTCACTCATTCAGTATATCATCACCGCCTTAACCTAAATTCTCCCAAAATTCATCTTCAGAATCATAGCCACCATAATCTAAACTCTCTGCAAACTCGTGAGACGATTTTGTAGAAGCTTTGTCATAACATTGCTCCAATTCAGAACATTCTTCACATCTAAAATTGTTGTCAAATTCACATTCCGAAAGTTCATCTACAATCAATTCTTTCATTTCTTCAACATTGTCAAAATTATTACTCATATAAAACTTACCTCCACTTATATATTCTCCAAATGAAATTTCTATTTACTCTCTAATCCATGAAATAAACATCAACATACTTCTCACCATTCTCTAAACAGAGCAAATATGTAGTATATCCATCTATCAGCATAAAATCTCTGTTGAGTATAACCTGCGACTCATACATATTATTCTTACGGTAAAATTCACGTTTTTGTACCATTTTTATAAACCTAGGATGAGTAGCTTTAAATTCTTCTGGTATAACAATGTCTTTAATGTTTACCTTGTATACTTGTCCAGGTTTACAGAACATCTTCATAATTTTTCTAATAATTTTATTCATAATTTCCCTCCATTTCTTTAATTCTGACTTCTAAAAATTCAGCCAAACTATATAAGTCATCAATACATTCCCAATGGGCATAATCGCCACTGCAATTTTCAATGTATTTTTCGCCATTCTGAATACCTTCGTCACAAATAGAGCAGTAGTGTTTAGTTTTTGGTGGTATATAATTAGGACATCTTGGATGACAAGGAAATTGCCTGCATATTTCACACATTTTTATACTCCTTACTTTTCCAACCAAACTTCCCAATATCCATCACAATACCTTGTTCTGAGGTTGTTATAATGAAACTTAAGTAAATCCATAATTTGATAAATGTAATAACAATAATCAATCTGTCCAGCTCTAATGTTTCTCAGCATATCATTAATAAAGGAGCAATATTCCTGCCAATTTGTAGTGCCATGATATGTACCCATTGTTTCTTCATTCCAATATCCTGTCTCTTTAGAATATTTCATATTCTGACCTAATTTTGTAATGCCTTTATTAACTGGTTTAACAAAAAGTTTCCTAATATTAAACTCCTTTTGCCATTTATCATCCGTAAGAGTAGAAGATGGTCTACCATTTGTATTACTTACAAGTTTCATTTCTCTAAGTTCTTCTAGTGTCATTGACTGATAATTTTTCATTTCTTTTTTCTGTCGCTCCTTTTCAACAATTGTTTTTTCAAGGTTATCTGCCTCTATGTATTTATTTATTCTCTTTTTGTTTGGTGTTTCTGTAGAAAAATCATCAATATCAATTTCACCTGCAAATGTGTTATGGCTCTGTGTGTAACTTGTTTTTGTTTTCATACGTTAATAGTTCTCCTTTTGTTTTAAAATTTTTATTCATTGCATCAGCTCCTTTAGTGCTGCGTTAATTTGTTACATATGTTTATTCTCTGTTTTATTTACGACTTATTGCCGTTTTTGATTTCTCCAAATGAGTCTACATTATAAATTTCCAACATCTTAGCAATAGCCCATTCAATTTCTTGCTCATATCCTTCTTTATTAAGTACATATATATTTGGTACATTTTGTGGTGGTTTCTTTGGATTAGGTTGAACACTACCAACTTCTTTTTTAATTAGAAGTGGTTCTTTGTCGCCAATAGAAGATGTGAGATATTGAATACATTGATTAATGGTATCTTTTGACATAGAGAGTTCTTTTGACATAGATTCTATACTTCGCCAAAAAGCTTCTGGTTTAGTTTCAGGGTTATACATAGTTTCTTCATTATCTTTATTTTTGGGACGAATGAAAATATACGAATTAATATAAAGAAAAGCCATTAATATATTCTCTTTATTAATACTAGATTCATTCATCATAATAAAATCAAGCTGAGAAGATGTGATTTTTGAGAACTTATCAATAGCATCAAAATTTTCAGGAATGATCTTAATTTCAATGCCAGTATCATACCCAAGCGTGTCAAGATCCTGTTGAACTTCAATCATTTTGTTGTTAATCATATATTCCAGTACATCAAGAATTTCTTGAACAGCTTTCGGTCTGCGTTTGTGCGTCTTGTATCCGTAGAAATTTAAAACTTTTCTAAGAGTAATCCAACTATAGTCTTCGTAAGACCTATATTTATCAATAAGGATATAGGTAATATAGAATTTACGACTAACTCCATATTTAGTTTTAATGTTTCCTTGAATATAGTTATTTGGAAAACGAGTAAAGTATTCTGTTTTCTGTTGCAATAAAAATTCCTCCTTTATAGGTGATATTTATTTATTCTCCATTTGAAATTAAGCAGAAGAGAAATTTGCGAGCGTTCAGTAAAGTAGGTCTTAACCCCCACCTGTTTGTTTTATTTTTGAAATTGGTAGGGGATGAAACCCACTTTGCCGAACTGAAAGAAGATATATAACATTATTAATAAGACAGACTATTCCGTTTGTATTTCGCTAACGCTACATACAAACTTCATAATTTTTTGTTTGATTGTTATTGGTTGATTCAATCTCTTTTTTCATCAGATGGAATACAATGTTTTATATATAATTCCTTAAATCTATTAATTTCTTTCTCAGATGTATTTTCTATCTTTTTTATACACCTATTTAGAAATTCAAGACTTTCTCCTTTTGTCATGATTTTCCTCCTTTATAACATTTGTGTTCAATGTAATATTCTCTCTTCTATAAATAAAAACTTGTTTATGTAATATGCCTTATAGAAGTTTAAACTAGACATATACATATAGTTTTTCATACCCTATCTTGGGATTAAAAATAAGTTTTTGAGGGCAAATTTTAATTTTTATATGTCATGTGATAATTTGTTAGGGATGAGATTAAAATGGCTTATTTTTCTCTAAACGTTGATTTAAGCTAGAAGATGAGACATACTATGATGCCTCATCAAATATAGTTTTGATTCTAGTATTGATATTGTATGTATCTGCCAAATTATATTTATTGAGTAGATTGTCTACGACAGATTCAAATAATTTACGTAGCGTGAGATTATGTTCTATTACATCCAGTGTGTAAGCAGATTCAAGTTTATTCTCATAGCAGTAGTCATCTATTTCTTGATTAAGGTCTATATCAGGATATGTATTCTGTAATTCTCTATATAGATTCTTATATAGTTCTTTGTGTGTGATATGAAAATAATCTGTTAAGAGCTGATATTTTGGGTACATTTTGGTTGACCAATATGACCATTTCTTTTTAGGTAATTTTGGTTGAGCCAATTGAGTTTCCTTAATAGTATTTATTTCTTGCTGTATTGATGTCATTGTCTGTGTAAGAGTAGTGAGCGTATTAGTTATTGCGTTTAATGTTTCTGTTATAGGTTGCATATTCATATCTGAAACAGTTTTGCGGTCTATAAATACTGAAGCTAATACATCTGCACATTTATCTTGGTATAATTCAAGTTTTTCTGTAATATTTGGATAATCTCTTTCTAATCTTTTTGTAATATTAATTTTTGCAAATCCTAATGGTAATTTGTGTACAGAAATACACTCTGTTAATTGATATCCACCATTAGTAGGTATGTTGAACTTCAACACTCCTTTAGATAAAGTCTTATCTTTTATCCATTTTGAGCGTTGGTATCTCACCTGTTCATCTTTAAAACCAATTCCTCTTAATACTGAATTAATTGCCGTATAGATTTCACCAGTTGCATTGTCTTTGAGTGCAATAAGATTGTCTCCATAAAAATTAAAATCTGTTACTTGTAATGCTGTTCGTGTATTCATATTTCTTCGTCCTTTCTTGTGATTATATTATTTTGATTTATAAGTTTCTGGTTAAATATTCTCTGTTTGATTTGTTTTTTTGCATAAAAATAAGACAGTACGATTACTGTCTTGATAATTTTGTATGTAGTTTTATGGTAGCCCCTATATAGGGAGTGTAGCAATAGTATGTTTTTGACGATTTTTGTGTGAAAAATCATTATCGTGAAAAGTGCTTATAAATAAGGAAGTTTTTGAGATTATGAGTGAATTTTTGGTGAGATGGAAGTTTGATTTTTGGGTTGTAAAGTGGCTGAAATGCTTAATTTTAGTGGGTTTGAGCGATATGGGGTACGATAAGTGGTAAATTTTGTCTGAATGACAGATTTGCCTTATTTTTATGGGATTTTTGATAATTAGGAGGAGGTAAATTTTTTGAGTTGGTGTATAGATGAATCTGCTATGTACAATCTGATAAAATACAACTATCTTTTTAGTTTTTGCCACCCCAGAACGTACGTTTTTCTGCGGTATTTCTACAATTTTCCGTAGGATCTCAGATAGAACAAACGTTCTATAAAATCAGACCTGGACTATTGAGCAGAACAAATTCGAACATATGTTTATATTATAATTTTATCGGATTTTTGAAAATTTATTATTGACAACTACAAGAAATTATAGTATACTTCATATTGTCAACAAGGATATGAGAAATCAAACTAAAAAAGATTTTTTAAAAACTTCAATTTCCTGTTGACAACTACAAGAAATTGTAGTAATATAAAATCAACCTAAAGAACACAGACACAACAAAGTGTTAAACTTCTTTGTAAGCAATCCAAAGTTTAAGGTTATGTAACTTATTAACTAACATAGAAAGTGAGTGTTGCAATCTGAAAAATGTATAATCCAAAAGGGTACTATGTACCTAGTGGATACATGGGTTATGTATCAGAAGAAAAGAGTTATATACTCTTTTCAACTGAGCAAGAATATCTTGAATACATAACCGACTAACTCACACAATGAATTGTATAGAACTAGTCCCTCAACAAGTCTATTCTATCACAATTCGTGAGTTAATTCCACACCAAAAATATAAACAGTTCTATCCATGTATAGGTACTGTTTGCCATTCCTAGAGTGACAAACAAAAGACTAGAAGTGCGTAGGGTTGCTAGTGGTTTTAATATCCAACGTTTCCACTATACAAATTACATAAAAAGGTTATACGGTTGTCCCTAGAAAAAACCTAGTCTGTCAGCTTATTACTTTGCGGACGAACCTACATATTTTTGTAGGAATAGGGTAGTTCCCTTTAGAGATAGGGTTCACGCTACTAGATTATTTTCTAGGAGTGATTGATAATGTAGCAAGTAACCGACTCACAAATAAATAACTTACGCTAACATAAAAAAGCGTACTCTACTAAGGTTCATATAAAAACTTACTTAGTAGAAGAAATACATAAGAGACAGACACAAGTACAAAGTGGCAGATAGTAGGGTAACACCTACTATTCTTGATGTTGGGTAACTCCAACTCACATGACCGTTGTACTTCTGTGTTCTGTATAATTCAAGTTATACATAGTTAGAGGAGCAGATCAGCACTACCAGTCTGCTCTTTTATAGTGTGCATAACACTATACATTTTATAATTTTTATAGTAAAATGTATTTGCATAAGTTTGGAAGCGACAAAAACATTACTTTAACGAGTGCTAAAATAATGTTCTTATGCCATAGCCTGAAACAAGCTGTAAAAACTGTTTTAGTGCGGTTGACACTGACGCACTATACAAATACTGTCAAGCGGAGTGCCTATGATTCGACATAAAAAAACATAGGTTATAGGACTATTCATATTTTGGATAGTCCTTTTTTATTACACAAAAACAATTTTGCACCTATGCGTTAAATAGGAGAATAGGAGATACTATGAAAAACTTACAGATTAACTTTTATGCAAAAAACATCACAGAAGAGTCTAAGTCTGAACTTATGACAGCAGTACAGCACGAGTCTTGCAACATGAATATTCAGTTGCTTGATGATTCCATTGCTAAACTTGAAAAGAAGATTGCTAATGAGAATGGTAACTATTCCGCAGAAGAAGTGCAAGCCTTTCAGGTACAGTTAAACTCTGCTATTGAATCACGGACTAAGTTTGAGAAGACGCTTGCGGATACTCTCGACACATACAACAAGGTTATTGTAGCCATGTCACAGAAAAATGCTGACCACTTCGGTAACTCTGCTGATGTTGTAAGAACTGTACTTCGTGTACTTGGCTCATGGGATAACTCTAAGCTTGTAAAGTATGCAATTATTCCTGCTTTTGAATCACCTGAACTTTATGAAGCTTTACAGGCAATTCATATTAACTCCAAAGCAGGGGATGACGGAAATCTTGTAATGAGCAAAGAGGTAAAAGAAGCCTATAAAAAAGCAAGTGCAGAACTTGAAACAATCATCAAGAAAACTTTCTCTCTTCCTTTTGAAACTCCGTACACGGACAAGACAAGAGTAAAACTGACCGCAGAAGATAAGAAACTTTTAAACGATTGCTACATTAAGGGATTTTCTAACAAGTTTGATGTAGACGATGAAAAGGGAACTGTATCATTTAAAAAGCGTCAGATTAACACGCTTGTAAAGGCAAAAAAGAACCGCAAAACAGGTGAAATCACCTATGATTATAGTGGACTTGCAAGCACTATTAGCAACATTGTAATTAAACACTACTTCGCATAACGCAAAATAAAATGTATAGTACGAAAGGCAGAATTTTGGTTCTGCCTTTTAATAGTGTACATTTTAATAAAAGGAGAGTGAATGCAAAATGAAAATGCAAATTAGACGAACACTTGGAAATGAACTTTACCACGGAAAACAATTCCCGATCAATACAATCATTTTGCGTAGTGAAAACGGAGTAGAGATTTTCTGCTCTGATTTTAGAATGAGAAAAGGCAAAATTACTGTGCTTATTCATATTCCAGGTAGAAAGAAATTTCTCAAAACTGAAATGCGTAATGAATATACAAAAACAATGTATGACTATACACAGCAATTCAAAGACGATTCAAAACACTTGAATTATAAACAAATGATGTCACATGATCGTAAACGGAAATGCGGATCTGGTGGAGTGCGTTTAGGTAAATTCTGTGGTCAAATCACAGACTATGAGTGTACAAAAAATCCTTTGCATGATTTTAGGAGATGTTATAATTGACTTATTAAAGATAACTATGATAAAATGGAGGTGTATTCAATGGAGGTAAAGTAACTATGATTATTTATAATAAATTTGATTCATTATTGAAAGAAAAAGGAATAGGCAAAACAGAATTACAAAAAAAATTAGAAATTTCACCATCTACAATGGCTAATTTTGGGAAAAATAAATATGTCGCTTTAGCTGTTATAGATAAAATATGCGGTGAATTACATTGTCAACCAGGAGATATTATGGAATGGGTTGAAGATGCTGACAAGGCAGAACTTGCCTCAATTGACGCACAAATTGCGGAATTGATGGCAAAGAAAAAAGAATTACAAAAATAAGGTGGATACAACTATGTCAAATAATATAGAAGAAGTGCGTAGCTTAATGACGCAAGCAGGAGTATATTCAAAAGCAGATATAGATAAAATCTGCGAACTTGAAAAGGCATATCAGGATGAATGCAAAGAGATAGCTGAACAGTGTGAAGCTGAAGGTTATCCAGCAAACGGAAGTAACTATGAACTCCGTTGTGAAAATGCAAGAGCTTATTACGATGAGCAGATTGCATATATAGATGCAAAATATGATATTGAAGAATAACCCACAAAGCACCCACGTAGGCAAACTACTAGGTGCTATTCTATTGTAAAATCAATGATAAATGAGAATAAATATAAAGAAGGGAGATATGTTTTATGAGCTACAGATTAGGTTGTTACAATACAGACGGTAGTTTAGAGTGCTTGCGTACAGCAAACACAAAAGAGGAAGCTAAACATATGTATGAAAGTCTGAAAGATGAATGGAGATGCACAATCTGGGTACAGAAGATTGAGTTTGTAGATCCGAAAGAAGAATTTAAAAATTGAAGATTATAGCATCTAACGGAAACGAAAAATCTGTTAGGTGCTATTTTTATACCCAAAATTAAGGAGAACACAACCATGAAAGCGAAAATAGCATATTTAATCACGACTTTAGTACTCATTCTATCTGCCTTCTTAATAGGTAGAAATACAACCAATTGGGCAGATACTTATTGCAATTCTTCCCTAGAAATCACCGATTGGAACACAGATGGTCATGAACTGTCAATGGTTCTTTCGGATGGAAGAGAAATCTACGCATATAAATAAGGAGGACAAAACCATGTCAGAGAAACAGAAAGAAATCCACAACGCCTATTGCGATTATGAAGTAGCAAAGGCAAAACAGCCGTCACGAATCTATTCGATTCGATCAGAAATAACACGGAAACCAAAAGGAATAAAAACTCATAATATGAGTAAGGCAATGCTTGCAAGACAGTTGGCAGCACTCTGTTAGCTAAAAGGGAGAATATAAATGCAGAATTTAGAAGATGGTTGGTATGCAAAAAAAGAATACCGTGACGAAAACGGTGATTGGCATGTGTCAGTTTCTGACTATATGTCAAAAGAAGAAGCAGAGACATATTGCAACAAATGGAACGCAAATCATAGCACATTAGATGGAGATTGTATTTTGTGTTATGAGTCAGATTTTGATATTGAGGAGGTGGAAGAAAAATGACTATTATAGCATCTAACGGAACAGAAATCGTAGATAACAGACCTGAAGCATATACGACAGATTCACTTGCCAGACATTTTGAAGAGAACTATGCAAGAGAGCAGCAACGTAAACTTGAAGAACAGTTACATAAAAACAAGCATCCATTCGCACAGAAATTATTATCTGCTTGCGGATTGTTATAGGAAAGGAGAATAAAACTATGAGTGAATTATTACGGAATCAGATGTTAAAGGCAAATTATTATGCTCTACTTTTAGCAGTGGCTAAGAAAGTATCAGCAAAGGAGGCATTAATTGAAATGGGAATTAGCCCAGATGCAGCAAATAAGGAGGTAAATGCAAATGCCTAGAGGTTATTTAGTTCCAAATGGTTATATGGGTTTTATAAATGGAAGATATATGCTTTTCGAAACTGAAAGAGCGTATAACGAGTATTTGTTGCTGAAGGAGGAAGTATGAGTGAAGACAAGGTAAGAGAAATTAAACGCAATCTTTGTGTAAACTGTGGTGATAGATGTTGCTGCCGTGGAATGAAAAGTTGTAAGGATGTAAACGAATATATAAAGAAAGGAAAAAGAAAATATGAGTGATTTAACACATCTTTTTAAAATAGGTCAGAAAGTACGGTGCAAGTTAGACGGAATATTTTACAAGGGAACTGTAAAAGAAACATATGAAGATCATATCATTGTAAATATTCCGGATTTTTCAGATCATTGTTGGTTTGAAGAAGGATTTAATATTGATTGTGTATATCCTGAGAATAACTTCAAGGTTTATGGCAAAGCGACTGCAAAATAATGTGGTCGCTTTTTTAGTACAAAAAATAAGGTAAAAGAAAGGTTAAATAGGTAAAGAATATGTGTTATTCAAGAAAAGTAGAGCCATCAGTAATTGAAAGAGAAATGCAGGAATCACGGAATAAGGAAGAGTTTACAGGTAAGGTTGAGGCAATTACAATCAAGCAGATTGTTGAAAACGCAAAAGTAAACTCACGATTTGGAGACAAGATTCTTGTCAATATCAATCCTTTACATGTACATATTCCATCATGGCAAAGAATGTGTGATGTAGTTGCAGCAACGGAAATCGGAACAAAATACAACAAATATAAATGGGAAGTACCGAAGCTGTTATATCTTAATGGAAAACTTTGGTGTGTAGATGGTATGCATCGTATTTATGGAGCATTTAAAGGCAAAATCGAAGCAGTTATTTGTGAGATTATTGAATGTTCAGAGAAAGATGCAATTAGTTTGTTCCTTTGTCAGACAGATGATAGACGCAAAATGTCACAGGTCGATTATTACAGAGCTGCCGTTGCAATCGGAGATACAAATTATATTAATTTAAAAGAAATTTGTAATAATCATAATGTAGCTGTAAAGGGAGATCCAATTGAAAACCATGTAGGTATCTTTACACCTATTAAAGATGGTATCAAGTCAATTCGTAAGAATGGAACGGAATTGCTTGATAAAATTATCACTCTCATTACTGATTTACAGTGGAATGGATATGCGGATACATACAATGGAAAAGCATACACTGCAAAGTATATTAGAGTGATGCATTCACTATATGCGTATTATGAAGGCAGAACAGAACAAATGGAGAATATCTTAAAAGAGAAATGCATGGGAACAGAGTTCTTTGTAGAAAATATTATGAACTTGGAACAGTGTGCAGTATTTGATTATCTGTCTGAAATTATTAGATATGAAATGGAGTCACCATTTACGGAGAAAAAGCGCAAGTCAACAAAGAAATCTACAAAAGCGAAAGTGATGTAGAGAATAAAAAAGCAAACCAAATACATACAACATATAAATACGAAGCTGGGATAACGGCTATACGGTCATATTATAATAAGGAAAGGAATGATAAATATGGCATACAGAAAAACAAAACAGTTAAGAGAATTTGAACACATTTTGTATAGAAATGGATACAGATTTGCACGGTGCAAGGGAAGTCATTTTATTTATATGAATAGAACAACGCATAAAATTATCACTGTAAATAAGGACTTAAATAGAATGGTTCGTGAGCGATTAATAAAAGAGAATAATTTAGTGGAGGTGTAAAAGAGATGAAAGAAGTTATAGCTGCAAGCTTGCTAAGAAGAGGAATGTATAAAGAAGCAGAAAAAGAAGCTTATAGAAAGCACATTAGTTACTTTGATTTTTGTGAGCTTGTGAAGAGATTTTATCATGGCTCATTAACAGAAGAGGATATTTGAAAGATGGATGAGTATGAAAAGAAATTCTTTGAAATCGAAGGTGTAAGTGAATGAAAATGAAAAGATATTACCTGAAGGTAAAATTTAAGGATCTCTATAACGGTCGCAAAATTTGGTATCAATGTAGTGAGTATATGTGCGATTGCATAAATAAACCTTTTGAAAATAAAGAGGAATGTAAGTCATGGATACCGAGATTAAAGAAAAAATATAAAGATAAAATTGAATCTGTCACATTGCATTGGACAAGATAAGGAGATGATTATATGTTCCCAATTATAACAAGTGAAAAACAGAAAGCATATGAAGAAAACTGTATTAAAAATAAAGTAGGAAGCGATGAAAGCGAATGCAAAATACCTTGTGTATGTGGCTACTATGGTAGAGCCTGTAGGCAAATGAACGACAAGGCAGATAGATTTCTTTGTATAGGGTGTGCATTGGCAGAATTTAGCAAATAAATACGTGTTACAAAGGAGATAATAATGAAGCATAAACGAAAAAACGAGATTAAATTAGGTAAAGATGAAGAATTTGTAGAAGATGTGTATCACTGGAATAAAAAATGTCCTAAATGTGGTGGGATTCTCATCATGAAGTTTGGACCAGGAATAAGTCACACATTTTGTGTAGATTGTGATTATGACGACTACGATTATGATTAAGAAAAGTGTAGAGACGGAAGATTGGAGAAAAATATGTTAGGATATAGAACTTATTTTAATGGTATAAAATTTGTCACAGATAATAAAAAAACGGAAGTGAAAACAATGCCTTGTGATTCAACAACTTCATGGTTTTGTGAAAAAAGATTTGCTGATAGTGCAACTGAAAGGCATAATCAAGATTTGCAATATGTGAAGAAGTGTAAGGAATGTGAAGAATACTTTTGGCAGACAGAAGAAGAAAGACAGTGGTTCATTGAAAGAAAACTGAAAGTACCATGCAGATGTTATTCATGTAGAAAGAAAAATAAGACAAAGTAGAAATATGTGTTTTAAAGAAAGGAATCAGGTGATTATATGAAAATATATGTGTTGTTAAAACAAGGCTATGAAGGTAGTGAAACAGTTTGTGTAAGTGAAGACATCAATAAAATTCGCACAAGTATTTGTGAAGATTTCAATCCAAACGAAGATTATCCAGAACTTGAAATTTGGAAAAATGGAGAAGAAATTTTAAAGACAAGTGGAAGTGATGTATCGAAAGTTATTGCAAAAGAGATAGCACAGTAAATACGTGTTTCATAGAAAGATTGGAGGAATAATCAAAATGAAAGAGAAATCAAAAAAATATTGTGACATGAGCAATACAGAAATAAGAGAAATCAACTTTGACAAATGCCCTTGTAAATGCACAGTAAGTTCAGAAGCATGTGAACTTATTCCAGTTGGATGTTGTAGAGCGCATTTGTCGGAAAATTTAGATAACCAATGAAACTAAGATTTAGTCGGAAGGGAGAATAATTATGACTAGTTATATCGCAGATTTCTACATCGATTCAGATGTACTTGATTGGGCGACAAAAGAGGATTGTCCATCAATTTTTAATGAATATGTGGCGCACATCTTAATTGATGCATTGCATATTAATGGAAGTCCTAATGCGTTCTGCAAATGCGTTAATGGAGGATATAATTTATCTTGGATTTGTCACAATGGGGAAGAATATATCAGAACATTTTCCGAAAATGAATTATTAAACGCTTTAAAAAACAAGTCAATCAATTATGAAATAAAAGTAGAATAACCGCAAAGGCAGTTAGGAGAATAAATACCTAGCTGCCTATTTTATTACAAGGAGGAACGAATTATGTATGATTTTACAAAAAATGAAATGGAAATTATTAAAGATAATTTGATGACATTTATTGCAAACTTTGGTAAGCCACGGATTGAACGAGGAGATGACGGAGAAAGTTTCTATGTATTCACTGATGATTCAGATTCATGGAGACAGTATTGTTATAACATTGATTATCTCAATGGATGGTTATATGGCTGTGTACAAGCAGCTTGTGGAAATCCAAAGCGAGATAAAGAAATGCGTACAATGTGTGATAACGCAGGATTCAGAGAAAGATATGCAATCTTACATGGTGAAAGAAAAACAAAAAATATCAACGGTCATAAATGTTATGTATTCACATATTCAGAAGACGATGAATATCAGGATGCAAATGGAGCTACATATGACACAGTTACAAAAAGTTGGGTTAATTAGAAAGGCAGGTTGATTAGTATGAAATATACAATAGATACATTAAGAGAGATTAACGCAAGATTTTGTGGTTCGCATATACTTATGAATTACGATGTAGATAAGGCAAATATGTATGTTGAACTTATAGAAAATACACGATCTGAAAAGACTCCAAGTATAGGCGATTGCGTTAGATATACAAATGAATATGGAGATTACTATGGAGCAGCTCATATTGAAAAAGCAGATGTGAATGAAGTTTATATTTGTGAACAACCATATACTCCTTTTGTTGATAAATATGAAGGCAAAATCAGTTGTAATACAAGTGGTGGCAAATGGACATATTTACCAACAAGAGAATTGAAATATATAGGTAAAATTGAAAAGAGATTTTGTGATTGGGGTAATTGCGGAGGCTGTGCAGATGGTGCTATTGATTTTATTGCAGAAGTAAGTTTATGGGAATATGTAGATAGTAAAAATCCTTTTGTAAGTGAAAATGGATATAAGTTCACAACAAAGGATTTTGATAAACAGTATATATCATTCAATCCTAAAGATGATTCACCTTATGTATATTTTGGAGAAGGTTGTGCATGGAAAAGCAAAACAGATTTATGTGCTTATCTGAGAACATATAGAGCAGAAATTTTCAAAGGACATTGGCAGAATCAGTTTATTGTGTGGACTTGGAAAGAGAAACAACACCATGTATCACCAACGGAATTTGATAGTCTTAAATTAGAAGAAGATACATTCCTGATGAATGGTGACATCATGAGATGTAAAAGAAAATATGATGAAATTACTCATACTGTACACACATATTATGTTTGGTATTGGGACGATCCAACTAAAGACTTCTTTGAGGCAAGCGCAGAACAGAATAAAATAAGAGAAAAATATTATACACTTGATAGAAAAACTCCAACATATATTGTTGCGAGAGAAGAAATAAAGTCTGGAATTGAAATTCCAAAACATGGGGTGGTAAAGAATTATGCTGAAAATTGAAATTAAAACAGGCAATGCAGCATTTTGTGATCCATTTACAGGTGAACCAAGCGAATTTGATGAGGCTATTGAATGTAAAAGACTTCTTGAAGGTATTTGCAGGGAGTTTGAAGATGGTGCAACAAGCGGAAACATCATTGACATAAACGGAAATAAAGTTGGTAATTGGTCGGTAGAATAGGAGCGTGATTATATGAAAGAAATTGAAGTAAACAATGGATGTAAGATTGTATTAGAGAACAAATCACAAGGTATAGAAGTTATTCATTGTGACAGCAAGGGAGGTATTGAATATAGTTACAATATTCCTGATGGCGATCTTGTAATGTTGCTGAACTATTACAGAAACTGTAAGAGTGGCAGAGAGAAATCTGATTATATATCAGAAGGTAAAATTAGAAATACGAACACGGATATCGTTGAATATATATAGTCAAAGGAAATTGTAATTTACAGTGAAATTTTAGAAAGGTAAAAGGTGATTTATATGAAAAAATATGTAGTAATTTGTTATGCAGTACACGAAAAAGAAATCGCAAGTCATGATGCATTCGATAATGAGGATGATGCTTATGCATTTCTCGAAAAGGATGCACAGAATACTTATGAAGAAGAAATGAATAATGCAAATAAAGAAGATAAGGACTCGATTGATTTTACAATCAGTGATGATGGTTCAGCATATCTTTCATCTTACGATGGAGAATATGAATGGACTTGGGAAGTAATTGAGGTTTAATACAGAGAATAATAAGGCAGACGCAAACAAATGTGTCTGTCTTATTTATTTGGGAAGGAGAATGTGAGATGCAGTTGATGAAATTTGTAACAAGAGACACCAAAGACAAAAACAAAATTCTTGTATGGTGTACGACAAACAAACTAATTACATTCAGAGATTTCATGCAGTATGTATTGGATAATTTGAAAAATCCTAAAGATTTTATGATTATTGATACGGAAAAGGATCTTGTTTATGACATGTATAAAGTTGCAACAGAAATGTATGGAATGAGAAAGAGAACCTTTGAAGAAAGAATAAACGGTGTTTATACAGGAAAATGGGCGAAATATTCTAACGATGAATTGAAAAGTTTAGAGAAAGGAGAATGTAAAGATGATTACACGGAATTGTTTTGGAGAAATTACCCCACGAATAGGTAAATATGTCGTAGAAAAGCGATACGATGGAAAATGGGAAATTAATAAAGAAGAGTATTGTTTAAAGACAACAGCAGTTGTTGGAGATGGTGTTTTGATGTGGATTGGAATTGAACCATTTGATTCAATGGTAAAGGCATATGCATGGTTAAAGAAACATGTAAACGAATTATTGTAGGAGGTAAGCGAAATGATTGAGTTAAAAGATTTATTAGAAGAAAATGAGACACTTGTGACATTTCATCTTTGTAATGAATATTGGTCACGGAATGCAATCACAGTAAAAGGAAGTGATGATATTTCTGGAGCATTAGAAATGACATTACATAGAATACTTGAAGCTGGTGGAACAGAAAATGATGTAAAGCGAATTATGGGTGCTGAAATTCCAACAGAAGATGAGTTGAAAGAACTTGAAGAGTTTGATGAATTTAGCTGGATAGACTTAGGTTATGTATTACCTGGTTTGATTGATTTATGGGAAGAAAGCGAGGTTGATTGATATGACAATGGAAATATTAAAAATCAGAATAGATGAAATATTAAAGAAAATGTGGGGTGTAAATGAAGATGGTGGCATCAAAATTTATACTGACTATAGAGAAAGAGAACTTTCTGATAGTTTTTTAAAAGAGATATTCGAGCATGATAATCCAAGGGAGACATTTAATGATGAATTAGCTGATTGGGCTATGGATTATACGATAGAGTATGGAGAAGATGAGCTTGAAAAGGATATTCGTAAAGAACTGACAGATGAAGAGGAAGAGTATTTTACAGATAATTTTGATGAAATATGGGAATACGTAAAAGAAAATACATATTTTTATTACAATGCAGAGGATTTTAATGATGAAGTCAAAGTAAATATCATGGTGGATTGTGGTAATTGGAATTACGATTGCGTTTGCGATAATGTTCTGAATTGGTATGGAAATTCGGGAGATGGAAGTATTGATAAAGAGTCATCTATGCTGTGGTTAGCAAAAACACAAGGTAAAGCAACTGCATTAAGAAAAGCTTGCAAACAAGTACATAGGGATGACGGATATTATGTAGATAGAGATAAGAATAAAGACAAATTTATTGAAAGCTGCATACAGGAATTTGAAAATCTTCCATCACATATGGCAACTGTAACATTTCTTGTAAAAATGCCGTTATTTGATTTATTTGATTTAATCGAATTACAGAATAAAGAATATGACGAAAAAGGGAAATACGATCCACGAAAGAATGAAAAATCAAAATCTTATATAGTTCTTGGAAAAGAAACAATGTGTGGTTTATATGATTCTTGGTCTGGCGGTGGTTCTGTATTAGAAGTAGAACTGGATAAGGATGTTAAACTTCCTATTAAATATGCAATCTTTTGTGTAGAGGGTTGTAAAATGCATGGATATGATATTGATGAAGTCTATGGACTGATTGATAGTTGTTGGAAAGAAACAGTAAAGGAAATAAAAGAGGTTGCATAAAACCAAAGGAAAGAACTGTTTCTTAAAGAGATTGGAGAGTGATTAAAATGACAAAGCTAGAAACTATGAAATGTGAAAAATTATTAGATGAAGCTATCAGAAATGCAGAAACCGCAAATGAAGAATTTTATAAAGCTGGAAATAGTTATGATACAACAGAAAGGCATATTTTAGAAACTAAAGCATGGAATCACAGAGGATATGCAGAAGGAATTAATCAAGCTCTTGCAGTTATAGGTTTTAAGCATGAACAAATGGTAGAGTTAGGGAAACTGATAAGTTAAAGATTGGAGTGATAAGAATGAGAAGAACAACCAAAAAAGAACGAAAAGAAAATGCAAATAGATTTTATAATATGTTTATGAATAGTAATTGCAATCAGGCAGCTATTGTAGTTGAAAGAACAGAAAGTAGTAACCCGAATATCAATAGGTGCAGATTTATAGCAGTTCCATCAACACTTGCATTTATGGAAAATCCAATAGTAATTGCAGAGTCTGTATCGGGGATTACAGGTTGTTTTATGGAATTATTAAATGATATTAAGCCAAGAAGAGGAACAGAAAAAACATATTTTGATGATGGTTTTAACGATTGGCTTGAAGAAATGTATAAGTTCAGAATTACATATAAGGATGGACTTGTATTTATGTTGGAAAAGAATATTGAAGAAGCACAGTAAATAGCAATTTCATTTTAAGATTGGAGGAATTGGATATGTATAAAAATTTTAAAGAATTACATAAAGCATATGGATTTGATAATCCATATATAACAAGGGATGATTTGACGGAAAGTGAAGAAAGAAATTTTGTAAATGATTGTTTCGAATTATATGAACATATTGGATTTGCAGATACTTTTGGTACTTCATATACGGGAGAAAAGAAGTATCTGGGTATGAAATTTACTGTGATTGGCAGAGTAAAAGAAATTACGGAAGATAAAGAAAATGGAGCAGATCTTGAATGCTTACCAATGTGGCACATTCAGTTTGAGAACGGAGATAAAATGGCTGCATATCCAGAAGAGATATGTTTATATGAGAGAAAGGACGGTTGATGAGTTATGTTAAAAGCAATAAATATTAAATGGGACACAGACGGAGACGAAAAAGTATTGCAGGATTTGCCAACTGAAATGATTATTCCTGATGAATTGGCAGAATATTATAGTGCAGATAGAGAGTATACAACCGAAGAAATTTCTGATTGGTTGTCTGATGAGACTGGTTTTTGCCACAATGGATTTGAGATTGTAAAAGAAGTTACAAAGGAATCAGTTGAGGAAGAGTTATTTGATTTCTTGACGAGTAAAATGGAAACAGGTGATGCTCCTGATATTGAAAGAGTTAGAGTATTCAAAGATAGCTTAGTAACAGTAGACAATGGAATTATCATTGACTGTGCTGGTGGTAAACAGATTAGATTAATTATTCAAGTAGATTAAGGAGTGATGAGATATGTTAATTACAGATGAAGCAATTAAAAAAGTAGCTGAAGGAATTTCAAATTGTGTGTACTGGAATAACTTACAAGCAGTCAAAGAGTTAATGGAGTTATTCAACAAAATATCCCGAAAAGAATTACAGACAGCAGATGATTACATAAATATGTATGATGATTGCTTTTATACATATCAAACATGGGAAGACCTTGTAGAAAGCGAAAAGGATCAGAGTGACGGTCTTACAGAAGAAGAACTGAAAAAAGAATTAGAAGATGATGAACATGGTTCTGTATGGCAACTTCCCTGTGGATGGTATGTACAGTATGTGTAAGTAGTGGATTGAAACAAGAGTTTCTTTAGAAAATAGGAGGTAGAAATAAATGGAAAAGAAAAAGTATAAAGACATGACAAACACAGAAATAAGACAAATTGATTTTGATAAATGTCCATGTAAATGCACAACTTGTTCTGAAGCTTGTGAATGCGTCCCAGTTGGAGTTTGCAGAGACTATTTATCGAAGAAATTTGATTAATTTTTAGAAGATGAAATGAGGATTTACAAAGAAGTGAGGTAGATAAAATGAAAAGCTATGAACAATTAAAAAATATCCAAGAACAACTTACATCATTATCAGATAATCTTGAAAATATGTATGATGCAATGAGGAACGAATGTATGAAAGAAATTATTGACGATAAACAAAAATATGTCACACAGAAAAATGAAATGTATGACTTATATCAAAAATTAGAAAATGACATGACAATGAGGTTGACATGGATTAAAAATAAACTTCCTTGGTATATTACAAAATTTTGTAAAATTTCTAGCACAGAAATGGAACTAAGAGGTACAGACATTTTTATTGGTGTTGATTTTGAAAAATCAAAGTCAGCTGCTAATTGCTATATTAAAATTACACCAAGAGATATTGGGTGGAAATAAGACTTGAAACGATGATTTTCTGTGAAAGCGAGGTTGACATTAATGTATGTAATAGGATTAAATGAATGGAATTTTCTTAAAATTAAATTAAGAACAATGATGTTATGGGAAACATGTAAAACATGGAATGAAATTGAAAAAATACATTACGAATGTGATTTAAACACTGCAACAGTTTTACCCAATTATAAAAATGTTGAAAATTTGTTAGAAGAAATAAAGAATAGAAAAAATGAAATTGTATTTGAAAATAATAATATTATTGGACAGATTATCGATAGAAAGAACGGATATAGAATTAATGTTGACGAATTAAAAATTTATGAATTAGTTCCTACAGAAATAAAAATACAATGAATCGGAAATTATAACAGAAGTGAGGTATTATCATGATTAACTTGATATTTTGGGAAGATGAAGATAGAAAAGGATCTGGACGAAATAGTTGTTGTTGTGCTATTGATGATACAGATGCATCAGGATTTTTTGATACCTTTTATAGAGAAGCAACATTCGAAATTGCAAAAGGCAAAATGTTAGACAATCTTAAAAAATTGCGTGATGATATTGATGAATTAATTAAGAGAGAAATTAAACAAAAATCTAGTACTAGATTATGATATAATAAAAAGAAAACGGAGGTAGTTGTTATGACAGAGCGAATTATATTTATATTAGCAATGTTAATTTATTTAGCATTGTCAGGTGTGTTTAGTGGAGAAAATCAAAATAATCAGAAATTTGGAGACGGAAAAAATCGTTATGATTTTAAAGATTACGTTGACAATAAGGCAGATAAGTATAATAAATAGGAAAGATGGTGATTAAATATGTTAGTAGAAATGTTAGCATTGTTAGGATTACAAGGTGTTGCAAGCGTAGGACGTGCAGTTGATGATGCAAAAACGAAAAGAAATACGACAGCCTTAGATTCAAATGGAAATGTAACTTGTATAGGTAGAACAGGTAAGCATTATGTCAATGGAGAAGAAACATATGGATTGACACAAGAAGACAAATATGGGAATCGACATGATCTTACAATAGGTGTAAATTCTGGCAAGGTTTATCGGGATAATTTTGACGATGAAGTAAAACGAATGTCAGCTAATGATGAAAAAAATAAACAATGGAGTTTAAGTCATGGATATCTTGCTTATAATAAGTACGATCCACGATTTCGAAGAAATGTAACAACAGAAATTAGCACAGGAAAAGTAATCGCTACATTATGTGAGGGATATGACAACAACAGAGCAAATGGGCGTTATTATAAATTTTATTATAAAGAGAAATCGCCACACTATAGAGATGATTTTAATAAATCTGCTCCTGGTGATTACGGAATTGAAATCAGTGAGGATGAGTATAATAAGTTAAATATCCCGACAAAAACATGTGGCGAAATACCAGATGATCCGAAAGTATTAAATAAAGTATGGGGTGTTGATTGTTTTTAGATTGGAGTAGCAAAATGAATAAGAATAGAAGAGAAAAGATAAATATGCTTAAAGCAAAACTTCAAAGTGCACAATCTGAACTAAAACAGATATCAAGTGAGTTATCTTCTATATTAAGTGAAGAACAGGACGCATTTGATAACATGCCAGAAGGATTACAGAGCAGCTATAGAGGAATGTGTTCTGAAGATGCAATTGATATTATGGAAGAAGCAAGCGACAAACTTGACGAAACAATTGAGTTGTTGAATGATATTGTGTAGAATAGAGAATATATAATAAGAAGGTATTCTGAAAGAGAAATCAATCAGATAGAGGTTACAGGTTCATAGCCAGTGTACATACAAGTCTATACGAAGAGAAGTAGTTCTCATGAATTAATAGATTCATTGGAAGATTGGAGTTGAGAAATTATGAGAATATCTAAAGATATACAAAGAAAAATGCATAAATTAGCACAACTGACTTCGCAAGCAGCTATGCTTGATAGAGAAATCAATAATTATTTTGAAAGTAAAGGATATGATGTTGATGAACTTCGTAGTGGTGATGGAACAACGCTTGATGAATTAGATTATGGTAACGACATTACGGTTACTTTTGTTAATGATTTTGAAAATGGAAAGTATGAATATTGTCGGGATATAGAGTAACAAGAAACCAAGTTTTCATGTGGAGTGGAAGGAGAATAATAGTATATGAAAATAAAAGATTTTCTTGAAAATTTTAATGGAGACAATCTTATTAGGATTTATGATGGTTATGATTTTAGTACATATAATTATATACAGGAAGCAATTTCTTCCTATGGCTATTCCACAGTTAAGAGTTGGAACATTGTAGATAATATATTAAAAATAACAATTCAGTCACAGTTTTACTAAGAAATCTAAGTTTACTTTGATTTGAAGCGAAGGAGAAATATTATGTATGATAAAATACAAGAATTTATAAAAAATAATGCCGTAGACGAAGGATTTCTTCAGGACTGGTATCAGAATTCAGTATTAGAAACAGATACACCATTATGGACAGATGAACATATTGCAGAAATGGTTGGGGATTTTTACTTGATTCCAAGAGAGGTAGTAGATGGAAGAGAAAATTAAAAAAACGGACTTAACCAAATTTGCAAAAGATTGTGTGTATGCTCATAAAGAAGCAGTAAAGTTGATGTGTATAAGCGAAGACATCATGAGAACCTAAATAGGAAAAGAGTTGATAAATGACAATCAAAATGTTCTTTTGGAAGTATCAAAGCGATTTGCAAAGTATGCTAAAGAAACTATAAATATAGATTTGGACAATGGAGAAGTTCAAAATCTCCAAAATATACTTAATGCTGTAATAAATTGTTGTGAAGAAAATAATTGGTTTGAGTAAGACAAAGAAATTTAACTTTCCTTTGATGATTGGAGGTAGAAAAATGGAAAATAAAAATTTAGATAGTTATGGATATTTATTAAATTGCCCAGATGAAATGCTTGGCAATGTGAATAAAACGATGAACGATAAACGAGCCATTATAAATTGGAATAATTTTAATGTAGGCGATGCTTTTTACACAGAAAATATTTATAGATGTGTAATGGTAGATAATGAAATGAAAAGAATTATGTTTGTAACTGAAGAGGAATATAAAAATGAGTTTGAATTAAAATATAATAACAATAAATATAAAAAGCCAGATATGAGAGAAAAGATAAAAAAATATATCGGTGAGCTTGATACAGAAATTGACAGACTTGAGAATTTGTTAAAAAATACTGATAGTCCATATGATTTACAGATTAAAGGCAGGTTAAATGCTATAATCGAAGTAAAGAATGATTTATTAGGAAGATTAGAAGAGGTGATATAAATGGTAAGATATATGGAATGTTCTACATGTGGCAAGTCATTACTTGAAAATTCAATTATTGTTGTAAGAACTGGGTTTACAGATAAATATTGTTCATATGGTTGTGCAGCAATTGGTAGTGGATTTTTTGAAAATATAAAATTAACTGATGAAATTGTCCAAGAACACAAATCTTGTGATGGAAGAGATTGGCTAATAGGAGATTGAGGTGATATAAATGAGCCGAATTAATAAAACGCAAAATAACTTAGATACCGTGTGGAATAATTTGGATTTAGCTTATGAATATATGGAAAGAGCTATTGAGAATTTATCACAAATGACTGAATTGCCTGATGAATTAGAGAGAATGGTTGATCAGTATGATTTGTCAGAAATCAGTATAATGAAGCAGGAAGTTGAAGAATTGATGAAATGAGGTAGTGTAGATGGAAAATAAAAAAACATTAAAATATTTAAATGATATGAAGAATAGTAAAATGCCACCATTTGATAGTCAATATGAATTTTTCTTTGCTACACTGGAGGATTATTATATTGCAAAATCAAATGGTGCAAAGATAATAAAAGAGGAGCTTATGGAATGGGATTCTGAAGCACAAAAAGAAATTGTTAATATATTGGCTGATATTATAGAATCTGATGAATTGATTGGCTTTGATAGAAATGATATTTTATCATTGGTTGACTAAATGGAAGGTTTGCAAAGTATAGTAACCGACACATTAGCAAGTATATGTGCTATGGCAGATAAAAAATACAAAAGATGGAATGCAAAGAACCACTAAAATAAATGATTATAGAAGTGGTAAAATTCCACTGTAAATGATGGAGGATACAAATGGAATCAATTATAAATGAATTGGCAAGAAAAGATAACTTTACAAATGACAAACAGTATAATTCAGGTTTAAGGTTAATAAGAGAAATGGGGTATCGCTATGTCAGTGGAGAACCCGATGTTAAGTATTATTGTATGTGTAATGGGTACTAAGAAATGACGATTTCATGGTTATGGAAAGCAGGTGAAGTAAAGTGAAACTAACAAGATTTAAAGATATTCCTCAATTTACATCTAGCGGATCATATCAAGTGAATTATACTCTTACAAGTCTTGTAAGAGAAATTGAAGAAGAAGTAAGTGAAATGGGATTGCAACTTAATCCAGAATTCCAAAGAGGGCATGTGTGGACTGAGGAACAACAAATTGCATGGATTGAGTATCATTTACGTGGAGGTAAATCTGGAAATACAATTTATTTGAATAATCCATTTTGGAATTCCTATAGAGAACCGAAGCAAAATGAGTATTCTGATTATGTATGTGTTGATGGTTTACAAAGAATAACAGCAGCGCAAAGGTTTATCCATAATGAAATCAAAGTATTTGGTTCATATTTTAAAGAATATGAAGATAGACTTAGACTTGCAAATGATGCGACAATGATTTTAAACGTGAATAACCTTCAAAGTGAAAAAGAAGTTCTTCAATGGTATGTTGATATGAACGCTGGTGGAACGCCACATACAAATGAAGAAATTGAACGAGTTAAGAAAATGATTGAGAAATTATAAAAAGAAAAGTTCTCATGTTGAGAGTGAACTATATAGAATAAACATTAGGAGCAGGAATTAACTGCTTCTTTTTTTAATGGAAAGGAAGATGCGCAATGAATTGTAATACTAAACATAACTCAAGATTTATATGTTTAAGATGTTTAAAAGAAAATAAAGTAGGAGCTGGCTTGCCACGACCAAACACAAAAGAAATGGATCATATAAAAAATTTGATTTGTTTATGTACTCATTTAGAAATGAGAACTAAAAACTTAGAAGTGCGATGGTGCGATGTCTTTAAAACACAAATGGAAAAAGCACCTAAATTGAAACCAAAATATTACGATGAAAATGATGAGCTATTACCAGAATGGCAAACAGAGAATATGTATGTAGGAAGAGAGGTTGGTTAATATGGCACAGACAAGAGATTATGCAACAAAGAAAAAGGGAAAAACGGAAGTACAGCCATTCTGGAATATGTCTGATATTAAGAATGTTGTTGAGTGGTTTGAGAAGAATGAAGAATGGGACGGATATTTGATTACACTACTTGAATTATTACTTGGTAGACGAATCGGTGACACAGTAATGATGAAGTGGTCGGATCTATATTATGAGAACGGAAATCGTAAAAATGAAATTGATACTATTGAAGAACAGAAAACAGACAAAATTACCAATATTCCTGTGAGTAATATGGTATGGGAAGCTGTTGATAATTATTTGTCACACGTCAAAATAAATCCAATAGAGCATTATAATGAATATATTTTTCAGTACCAACCCAAAACTGATTGGATTAATAGATGTATGTTGGATGTATATTCTGAAAATAACATTGATGCATGGTGCAGAGCATTAAATAAGGATTTTTCTGATAAGAGAAAAGAGAAAATATTCGGTGATTTTCATAAGCAGAAAAGGTACGCATCATTAGGTGATTATCTTTATTATGAAGTTGAATATAATGATGTGGTTAAGTGGCAGACAGATGATTATAGAAAGAAATTGAAAAAAGCAGTTGAAGATGTTGGGGTAACTTCGCCTGTGTCGAGCCACAGCTTACGTAAATCGTTTGGCTACTGGATACACAAAACACATCCGTTTGATCCTGATTGCTTATTATCATTACAGAAATTGTTTAATCATAGTGACCTTCAGACAACCATGAATTATATCGGCTTAACGGAAGAGAAAAACAGACAGTTAATCAATGATCATGGGGAGTTCATTCATAATGTACTTGCAGGCAAGGGAGACGAGATAGTTAAGAATATGCCAGTTATCTCATTAAAGTCTGATGATTTTGGAAAAATCATTCGTATGCTTACTGATGATGTAGATAAGTATCAGAAGGCAATTGATATGGCAAATGAGCTGAGAATTTTATAAAGCCTCTTGACAATATAATAAAACTAATGTACAATACTTCCATAAGTTAATGAATATTATTGACGGAGGAAATGGAAATGAACGAAATAGGAAAAAAATATTTAGAAACAACAAGCCTTGACATTACGAATAACGATATTGTGACAATTGTGGATTTTTTATCCTCAGCAGATTCCATCAATAAGATGATAGTGGTGTCGGATTTGGGATTACCCGCGCTTACGGGAGTCGTGAAAGATCTCGAAGAGAAGTTTGCAAATTGTAAAGGGTTTCCTTTGAATCATAATGCTCCCAATCACAATGCTCCAAATAGACGGAGTATAGGATGGATGATTAAATTCATTATGAAACAAGTTGGATATTTGCCGGTAGACGGTGGGCTAAGCGAGAGAGCAAGACTTCGAGATTTTGCCGAGAGTGAATATTTTTCAACGAGTGCAATTTATCAGAAAAATTGTACTCCAAAGTTTAAAATTAATGTTGAGCTGGCAAATGTTAGTGAATAAAATGTAGAGTTACCAATGTAATAAAGTAAAAAAATAGGACAATACTTATGTGATTTTGTCCTTATCAGAGAAATTAATATCTAAACAGATATTTAACGCATCACATAATTCGAGTAAATTATTGATTGAAATATTTTCTTGCTTAAATCGTGACGTTAATGCAGCTTGCGAGATATTTAATTTTTCGGCAAGTTCTTTTTTCTTTATGTCTTTCTCAAGCATTATGGTCTTAAGCTTAAGAAGAATTTGTTTAGTGCTAGTTATTTCCATTGTTCACCCTTCTATGTTTTAAATAATTAAGATATACCTTGATTATATAAGATATATACAAAATAGACAAGATATAAATTGATAATTTGTGTATTGTTATATCTTAAAAAATTAAGATATATCTTGACTAATTAAGATATACAAAGTATAATACAAAGTATCAAAGGTAATCCATACATACAAAATAAGAAAGGAGGACGTACATATGGATATACGTAGATACGATATTATTAAAGCGAATATAAAATATGAAGGATCGGGTTCAGTTCAAACAAAGGAACGTCCATATGTAGTTGTAAGTAATCCTGTTGGAACTAAGCATGGAACTATTATAACGGTAATGCCTTTGACGAGTAAAATTAAGAAAGAGAACATGCCTGTTCATGGTTGTATTAAAGCTAATAATATAAATGGATTGTCTTTATATTCTATGATATTAGGAGAGCAACCAATCACAATATCAAAGGATGAAGTAGAAGAGAAATTGGGAATGGTAACAAATCAAAAAGAAAAAAACATGATTAATAAAATTTGTTACAATACATTCTTTTTTGGGGAAAACATTAATTGGGAGGAGGTACTTGCATAATGTTTGTAGATAAAGAAGAGGCAAAAAAAATGATTGATGAAGCACCTGGTATGATATGGATTGATTCTTTTAACGGAGTAACTTTTATTCATACACGACCAAAGCAAATTACTATTGATGAGGGGAAAAGAATAATCAACAAAGCAGATACAGTTGACTATCAAGATAATGATTTCTTTGGATTGCTTTCATTGGATGGAGTACAGGAATTTATGGTGCACAATATTAAGTTTCCCCAGATAGAGTCCTGATTATAGGGCTCGAAATATGATATGATAAAAAAATCGAACAAAAAATCGAACACTTTTCGAACAGATGTTCTAAAAATGTATTGACAAGAACGCTTGTTTGGGATATTATAATTTTTGTAAGTAACAAAAAAGATAGAGCCAAGCGATTCAAACGCTGCGCCAACAGCTTTCTACTTGACTCTATCAACCAAATACATACAACAGCATTAAGCCATTGCAGAAGCGAAATATCGCTTGTACTTATTTTACATATATTTCGAAAGAAAGTCAAGTTTCAAGCGTTTTCTGCAATTAAAATTCCTAATTTGCACAATTGAATATGGAGAATAATATTATAGGGCATTCGCCAAGTGGTAAGGCACAGGAATTTGACTCCTGTATTCACTGGTTCGAATCCAGTATGCTCTGTTATGGGGATTTTCTACCCAGTAAGTCCTCAGAACGCAGATATTTTTCTGTAAGTGCAGTCTATAAGCTGCATAAGTTCTTATAGAGAATAACTCACTAACGAGTTACATAACCGACATATACTTTTTGTTTCGTTATTTGATATATACCTTCCATATGTCGGTCTGGATCATTAGTTCAGTTGGTTAGAACGCTCGGCTCATAACCGAGAAGTCGTCTGTTCGAGTCAGACATGATCCATTAAAAAATAAAAGAGAGGGGATGATATAGTTGGATTTTGTTATAAAGAATAATAAAAATGTATATATCCGACTAAGTGAAAATGGTAAAGCCGAAACATGCAAAGAAAAAAATATGGGGAGATTTACAGAACAGAAAGCAAAGAATATTCTAAAGTCGCTTCCAAAGACTCTTAAAAATCTGAATTTTCGGATAGAGTGTATTCCTGATATTAAAATGGAAACACCTGTTCAGAAAATTGTAAAAGAAGAGTCGAAGAAAATTATCGAAAACACAGATTATCAACCTTCTGATAATATTACGCAATGGGTTGAAAAATTTGGTGCATGTTCGGATATTTTTAAAGAAGCAAGAGAAAGATATGTTGAATTGGAAGATGAATTACACACTTCTGATGCGGCTCTGATGGATGCTTTACATAGTATTGAACTTGAAACACCGAAGGATCTTTATTCTGCTTGGCTTGTATATAAAAAGATAAGAGAGAATAGAAGAAATAGAAGACAACTCAAAGATGAAATGTTAATCATACATAGTATTTTAGAAGAAATTGATGATACAAAAATCAGCAGAGAACGTACACAAAAGGCTATTGATGGATTGTTTGAACGTAAATATACATACCGAGTTGTGGAGGTGGATGAAAATGTTGTGTAAAAATTGTTATATTCCGATGATTGGAGTTATGTCGTTCTCAAAGGACAAGCATGAGAAATTCTGTCGTTGTCCGAAATGTTGTTCAGAGATACGGCGTATAAAAATCAATGATAACGAGTTGAGTTTTGGAGATGTATTACATAGAGAGTTAAACAGAAAAAGAAAATAATGTAAGGTAGGTGTATGAATTGAATAAGATAGAACTTAGTGAAGAACAACTTGCGATAATTGAAGATTATTGTTGTGATGATATGAAAAAATTGAAGAAGCTTTGTAATCCAATTATTATCAGGATTGGTGGAATTAGCAAGAAAGACTACGATGATATTTATAGTTTAGCACAGTTTCTTCTATATAAATGTGTTAGGAAATACGATAAAGATAATTCCAATGGGGCATCATTTAATACGTTTTTATGGAATATCTTAAGTAGAAGAATTTATGCCACATATATCAGAGATAAGAATCGCCAGTGTCGTAGTAATACGAAAGAAGATGAGAATGGAAATAAAATTTTTATTCCAGATGTTTCACTTGATGCGCCTACACTTGATTGTGTGGCGACAATGGAGAGAATTTCATCATCTACTACTTTGGAAGATGAATTTTTTAAACCAGACATAAGTAAAAAAATGAAACAATATTTACATAATTTATCATCAGAACAATTGGAAGTAGCACATTTATTTATGGATGGCTATAAACAGGAAGATATAAAAGATATTTTACATATGTCACAATCTGAATTTAATAATTGTATGAATGGCATGAGAGTATACAGGAACATATCAATAATAATGTAGGAAATTATAGGAGGAATGTACAATGGCAAGACCAAGAAGACAAGTTTACACGATGGATCAGTATTTAGAAAATGAAAGTGAAGGATATATTAGTAATAATGTATGTACTCAGCGAAATCCAAAATGGAAGCCGATTATTGATGGGTTAATGGTGACAATCTTAACAGACGATTATATTCCTCCTATTATTCTTGCAGAAGAGGAATGTGGTCGAAAGTTTATTGTTGATGGTGGTAGTAGAACAGCAGCATTTAAAATGTTATGTAAAGGCAATTATAAGATTAAATCATCTGTGGAAGATCCGATTATTTCATATAAAAAGATTAAAAAAGATGAAAATGGAAAAAATCTTTGGGTTAATGCTGAATTTGATATTCGTAATAAAACATTCAATCAGTTTCCAAAAGAGTTACAAAAGAAATTCTATGAATACCAGGTTGAAACTGTAATCCATGAGTGTGATGTTGAACAAGCTGCTAAATATCTGAGAAGATATAATGTACATACTGCAATGAATGCGAATGAACAATTATTTATACATATTCCAAAATTCGCAGATGAAATCAGAGAAATTATTCAAGATAGATTCTTTCTTGATTGCACAACTATTAAAGAGATTGAAAAAGATAAAGGTGTGTTAGAACGTGTAGTTTCAGAATCTATTATGTGTATGTTTCATTTTGATAATTGGAACAAAAACGGAAAGAAGATGGCTAAGTATCTGAATGAGAATGCAACAAATGAAGAGTTTGAAGTGTTTGATAACAATGTAAAAAGACTAGAAAAGATTATCACAAAAGAAACAAAGGAATTGTTCAGTACCAAGGATACTTTTGTTTGGATGACATTTTTTAATAGATTTACGAAACTTGGGTTAGAGGATAGTAAATTTACTGATTTTCTAAATGCTTTTGTTAATGGATTAAGAGAAAAAGACATTGATGGGAAGTATTTCGATACAGTGGACGAGCATGGCAGTACAAAAGATAAGAGTGTTATTTCAGACAAATTACATATTCTTGAAACACTGATGAATGAATTTTTACATATTGACACAACAGAAACAAATAATACAGAAGTAGAGAATAACAATACGGAAGAAAATGAGCAAGATAATTCAGAAGAAACAACTCTTTCTTTTGTTCAGGAAAATGCAAATCCTGACGCTACAGAAGAGGATATTGAGTTGTACAGGGATATGGTTGAGGATTGTGTTAAGGTGGACGAGCCTGTATATCAGCAGTGTGAAAGAGCTGTAATCGCAATCATGGCTTATGCTTGTACGAAAGAGCAGGACGAAGAATTTGAAAAGTGGATTCAGAAATATAAGAATCAGACAAATTTTAGTCCTTCGCAGAAAACAAATTTTACATATATGAAAAATAGTTTTGATAAATATGTTCAGAAAATGGCTATATAAAAATATGTTAATAACAGAAATCAGAAAGTATCATGATTATTCTATCAAATACATAACCAAATTTGGTAATTCTCATATTCTTTGTGAGTATGTTTTCTGTTCTATATAAGCAATAAAAGATAAAACTTATACTGAGATACTGAGGAGGTGAGATTGTGAATCCAGTATTAATAATTTTAATTATTTTAGCAGCTATTATTTTATGGTTCTTACTTTCATTTGTATTTTTTCCATTTGGGAAATTTATTTCCAGGATCGGAGAGGACGCAATGGAAGAAATGAATAAAGACAAAAATGATAAAAAGGAGAAAAATTAATGAAAACAGGAAAAGTTGGAGCAGTATTTTTAGGAATTATTATGGTAGTGGCGATTGTGCTTGGTTTTATGTGTATGGAGAGAGTGCCGGCTGGTTATGTTGGTGTTGTATATAACATGTCTGGTGGTGTAGATGGTGAAGTCCTTACACAGGGATGGCATTTTGTAGAACCTACAAAGAAAGTAACTATTTATTCAATTGGTATTGAACAGTCTTATTTGACCTCCGATGATAAGGGAGACTCTAAGAAAGATGAGAGTTTTAGTATTCCTACTTCCGATGGTAAGACAGTAAGAGTAAATTTGGAATTTTCTTATAAATTTGATGCGGATAGAGTATCTGATACTTTTGTTCAGTTTAAGGGAAGATCTGGAGAAACAATTAAGGATACATTTATTAAGCCAAAAGTTATTGCTTGGACTCAGGAAGTATCTGCTAGATATCCAGTGACTGATATTTTTGGTGATAAGAGAACAGAGATTAACGCAGAGCTTGATACATATTTAAAGGAAAAATTTTTACCTTATGGAATTATTATTGATACTGTGAATTTTACTGATATTTCGGTTGATGAAGAAACAGCAGCGGCTATTCAGAAGAAAGTAACTGCACAGCAAGAACTTGAATTGGCAAATATTGAAGCGCAGACAGCAAAAGTTCAGGCAGAAAAGGATAAACAGGTGGCTCTTATTACAGCAGAAAAAGATAAAGAAACAGCACAGATTGAAGCAGAACAGGCAAAAATTATTGCAGAAGGTGAAGCAGAAGCGAAGAAAATCGCTGCTGAAGCAGAGGCAGAGGCAAATAGAAAGATTGCTGAATCTCTTACTCCTGAATTGATTGAGAAGATCAAGTATGAACAGTGGAATGGCGAACTTCCGCAGGTACAGGGTACAAATTCATCTATTGTAGATGTTAGATAATTTTGGAGATTGGCTAGTGTCACAGCTAGTCAATCTATTTCAAGGAGAGATTAGATATGAAAATCAAGAAAATTAACCAAGATAAAGCTGGTGAGTTTTAGTAAGAAATGTGGTTTTCTTTGGATTGCTTGGAGGTGCAATATGATAGATATGCTTGATATTTTTGCGTTTTCTTTGTTAGAAAGTAAATATAGAGCAGATTTAGAACACTATGACAAAAAGAAAAATAAATATTTTTTAAAAGAATGTATAAAAGCAAATTCTGATTATTTAGACCTAATGAAAGATACACAAAAAATACTAGCAGAGAGTATTTTGGTTCAAAATAAATCAGAGGAACAATTTGAAAAAATAAAAGAATTGAAACAAATTTTTGATGAATATTTGGAATACATGAATAGGTTATCAAAGTGTCTTGATATAGTAATTACACCACCTAACCCACATTAAAATCAAATAAAAGTTTTGTTTCAAGTGAAGTGAGGTTATTTTAAATGAATAAAGTTGATGATTGTAGATCGGAACTAATGGTAGTAATCGAATCATTGGCATACGAAGTAGCGAAACATGAATATCCTGGACAGTATGATTATTCTAAAGAGCAGATTGAAAATATTATGTTGTGTGCAGGATTAGATAAGAAATATTTAGGAGAATAATAGATAAGAAATTTCATTTCTTTGGATTGTGAGGCGAGAAGATGCAAATAAATATTAGTTATACATTATATACAGACGGTGATTACAGTTTAAGGAATGCCGAAGATTTTGGCTGTACTAATAGAGACGTAGTAGTTGATGATTTTGAATATTATGATTATGTTGGTTCTATGGAATTTAAATATGAAGAGGAGTGGCGTTGTAAAAGCGAAGCAAAAGATTTTCTTTGGAGATTTTTATGTGATGGAATTCATATATCTTATACACATCCTTGGCTACTTAAAGACTTTTATGACATTATTGAATCTTTAGAGAATGTTATTAATGAATATCAAGAGGGAATATCTGTAGTCCAAAGGCATATAACAGGTAATTATGAAGGAACAGAAATAAGAATAGAAATATTGAAGTAAAGTTCTTTGGATTGTGAGGTGAAAATTATGAATTGTGTTATGCATAAAAATATAGTCAATATTGAAATTGGGAAACCAGTTACTTCGAATAATAGAGGGGAACAGTTTAATTTAACAGATGGAAAACAATATTTAGTTACTGGTTTTGATGGAGATTGTATAAAAATCAAAAATGATATAGATAAAGAAGAGTGGTATTCACTAGAATATTTCTGCGAATTTGAAGAACTGTTTTGGTAAGAAAGTTCGATTTCTTTGGAAGAGAGGTTAAGAAATGGAAAATATAAGAAGATGGTTTGAAAATGACAAAGTAAACAATGGTCAGGGTTACGAGATTTATGAATACAAAGGTCATTTAGAAGCAAGAACAGATACAGTTATTTTTATGGTAGTAGAACCTCATAGTGGAACAAAAAATAGATGGATGCTTAGAGTTTCAACGAAAAGTGCTTTTGACAGATGGGCTAATTCCACAGCCATTGAAGAGTTTTTCGATAGTGACATTGAATTATGTAATTATTTATATGAACATCAGTTGGATATTTATAAAGATTTGATTGAATATCTGTCAAGTGAATATGATGATGTAGCAGAAGTTTACTAAGAAAATTCGGTTTCAAACGGAGGTACTTAAATGATTTTAGCAGCAGCTATTAAATATCACATAGATAAAACTGATTCAGATGTTGTTTTATGTGGTGCAAGACATGGTGATGTATTCGTTCAATTGGAGCAGCTAGGATTTGAACCAAGAAAAGGATATCAGGAAATTGAACAAGGTTTTATTGATCATAAGAACAATTTTCTTACAAGAGAAGAAGCATACGAACATGCAAAAATGTGTGGTCAGATATGTGAGAAGATTATTGATGAACGAGAGAATAAAAGTATGTTTGGTAAACAGATGATATCTGAAGATTTGTGGTAGGAAGAATTTTTCATTTCATTAGGAAGGAGATAGAACGTGGAGAAATATTTTGAAGTAAAGAAAGATAGTGACTTTTATAAGAAATACTTTGATTATGTTGATATGTCAGATAAGGTAAATGAGTTATTTGAACAGTTTGCAAAGGATAATGATATTGAAACAGAAGAATATTATCAGAATACGGAGAGATTGAGCATTATTCCAACACAGGCAGATAGAATTAAATTCAAAGGAATGTTTGTACAAAATTCTGATACTGACTTTAAGAAAACTGCTCCAATTTGCAAGAGTTGGGTGAATCTGTGTAAAGAAAATAATTTGACATCTCCAAGAAAACCAAAATTATTATGGGATAGTTCATGTAAATTAGGTTCGTATAGTATAAGCTCAAGACTATTTCATATTGGAGAAAAGGTATATGGCAGCATTGATAATAAGTGTGATGCAGATATTGAATTAACAGATGAGTTTATTGAAATGAAAGCAAGTGAGTTTTGGAAGATTATTGAAGACGAAGAAGAGAATATATAAGTAGAAACTATTAATAAAAATAAATATAAGAAAGAAGAGGTACAAAACATGGATGGATTTATGATGTTAAAGAAGGCTTTACAGAAGCACTTCGATGAAATGCAGAAAGAGGCAACACATTTATTTGAGGTAAATGTAGATAAGGATAAATTATGGAATACATATCTTGATAGCTTCCCTGCTGGTACAAATGAGATTTTCAGAGAGCGTAGAGAACATGATTGTAGTTGTTGTAGACAGTTTATTAAGAATATTGGTTCTGCTGTCACTATTAAGGATAACCAGATTCATACGATTTGGGAATTGAATCTTGGTGATACAACATATCAGCCAGTATGTGATGCACTTGATGCTTTTGTAAAAGCTCATACAGTTACAGATATTTATATAACTAAGTTCCCTAAGATTGGTACAGATTTTAACTTTGAGGAAATCAATGGAAAGTCTCATCAGTGGGATCATTTCTTTTTAGAGCTTCCAAGTAAGTTTGTGAACAGAACAAGTCGTTCTAATGAGGAAGTTAAGGGACAGTTTAGAGATACAAGGAATGTATTTAAGCGTTCTCTTGATGAAATTACTATGGAAGCACTTGATACAATCCTTGAACTTATCAATTCCAATACTCTTTATAAGGGTGAAGAATGGAAGGGTGTCCTCACAGAGTTCAAGAAGTATAAGAAGGAATATGATAAGCTAACTTCTGATACTGAAAAGGATTTATATGCTTGGGAGAAGTCAGTAACGGCAGGCATGGCTATTGGCAGAATTAGAAATCATTCTATTGGTACACTTCTTATCAATGTAAGTGAGGATATGGATCTTGATACAGCAGTTAAGAAGTATGAGCAGATTGTCGCTCCAAGCAATTATAAGCGTCCAAAGGCTATTTTTACAAAGAAGATGCTTGAGGATGCAAAGAAGACCATTACAGAACTTGGATATATGGATTCATTACAGAGAAGATTTGCTAATCTGAATGATATTACTGTAAATAATGTACTGTTCTCAAATAAGAGTGCTGCAAGAAGAATGATTGGTGCAGATGATATTTTTGGTCAGATGGAAAAGGATGTTGCTGTAAGTCCTAAGAAGTTTTCTAAGGTTGAAGAGATTTCAGCACAGGATTTTATTGATAAGGTGCTTCCAACCGCAAAAGAAATTGAAGCTTTTGTAGAGAATAAGCATGAGAAGAACTTTGTGTCCATGATTGCACCAGTTAATCCAGATGCTAAGACAATGTTCAAGTGGAATAATGGATTATCTTGGGCTTATTCAGGAAACATTACTGACTCTGATATGAAGCAGAATGTAAAAGCTGCTGGCGGTAATGTTGATGGTGTACTCAGATTTTCTATTCAGTGGAACGAAGATGGTCATGATAATTACGATCTTGACGCACATTGTATTGAGCCAAATGGTACAGAAATCTATTATGGCAGTTATAAAGCACCAAAAATTACTTCTATGAGTGGTCAGTTAGATGTTGATGTTATTGATCCATGTGGAAAGATTGCAGTGGAGAATATTACTTGGGAAGATTTATCAAGAATGAAGCCAGGTATTTATAAGTTCTTTGTACATCAGTATTCAGGAAGTGTAAGACATGGATTCAGAGCTGAGATTGAATTTAATGGTGAGATTTATAAGTTTGATTATAGCAATTCAATGAGAACAGGTGAAAAGGTTCAGGTTGCAGAAGTAACACTTGATGCGAATGGCAACTTCTCAATTAAGGAAAAATTAGCAGGTAATTCATCTATTTCAAGTCGTGAGATTTGGGGTGTAAATACAAATCAGTTTGTGCCTGTATCAGTAATCAGCTATAGTCCAAACTACTTTGATGAGCAGGATGGAATTGGTCATAGACATTTGTTCTTCTTCCTGAAGGATTGTGTGAATAACGAAGAGCCAAACGGTTACTACAATGAGTTCTTAAAGAGTGACCTTGAAAAGCACAAGAGAGTATTTGAAGCATTAGGTGCTAAGTGTCATGTAGAAGATACAGATGATCAGCTTTCAGGAATTGGTTTTTCTATGACAAAGAGAGCAGATTTAGTAGTTAAGGTTAAGGGCGCAACAGAGCGTGTAATGAAGATTAAGTTTTAATTAGAAAAGGAGATTATTATGACAAACAACGAATTATTTATCAACGCAACAAGAGCAAATTATCAGTTCCCATTCAGAGGAATGATTAATGTAATTGATTTGTGGGATTTGTCGCTCACAAATCTGGATTCTATATTTAAAACACTCAATGCAGAAGCAAAGAAGTCTGAGGAAGAGAGTCTTCTGAACACTAAGTCAAAGGAGGATGAAGAGATTTCTAATAAGATTGAAATTGTTAAGTACATTGTTGGTGTAAAGCTGGATGAAAAGAAGAAGAGAGAAGACGCTAAGAAGAATGCTGAGATGAGACAGAGATTACTCGAAATCAAAGCTAAGAGACAGGATGCTGCACTTGAGAATATGTCTGATGAAGATCTTGATAAGGCACTTGCAGAATTAAGTGAGTAATTGTTACAAATATACCATATATAGTATTAAAAACAAATAATATATACTATATATGGTATATATTTTACATTAGAATGAAACGCACATTTCTTCTGAATTTTTGGAGGTGAAATATGAATATTTTAAACATTATTTTATTGATTATGGGAATTTTTAACCTTATTGTTGGAATAATATGGGCGAAAAAGAATGTTATCAACTTTGTATTCAAGTTATTATTCTTGGCAGGTGGTGGATATTTAGTATTCTATGCTTTATATCTGAGTAACATTCTGATTGTTTTAAATAAATAAGGAGAATAATACAATGTAAAACTTATATGTATATCTAATGCGTTCTCGTAACAAGGAAAATAAGGACATTCCAAACTTTAAGCAACGAGTAAAAACAGATATATAAAATTTTGGAGGTTAAGACAATGACAATTAAACAGATTAAGGACAAATTAAAATCAAAAGAGTATGACTTCCTGAGAACAGATAAGAATTTGGGTGACAATATCATTATCTTAACTCTTGGTGGAAGTCATGCATATGGAATGGATAAAGAAGGATCTGATTTAGATGTGAGAGGTATTGCACTCAACAGCAAATCAGATATTTTACTTGGAACAGATTTTGAACAAGTCGTAAATACCGATACAGACACCACAGTATATTCATTTAACAAAATGATTCAGCTTCTTACATCGAATAATCCTAATACAATTGAACAACTCGGTTGTCTACCAGAACATTATTTGCATTTGTCTGATATTGGAAGAGAACTTTTAGACAATAGAAAAATGTTTTTATCAAAAGTTTGTATTCATACTTTTGGTGGTTATTCGTCTTCACAGTTAAGACGCATGGAGAACAAAGCTGCAAGGTTAGTTGGTCAGGCAGAAAATGAAGCATATATTTTGAGAAGTATTAACAATGCTCAATATGAATTTAAAAATAGATATTATCCATACAATGAAAGTGATTTGAAACTGTATATTGATAAAGCTGTTCAGGAAGGATATGACAGTGAAATTTTTATGGATGTAAATTTGAAACATTACCCATTAAGAGATTGGGCTGGAATGTGGAACGAAATGAAATCCATTGTAAGTAGTTACAGTAAATTTGGCAAACGAAATGAAAAAGCAGTTGCTCATGATAAACTTGGTAAACATATGGCACATTTGATTCGTTTATATATGATGTGTATTGATATTCTTGAAAAAGAAGAAATTATTACGTATAGAGCAGACGAACACGATTTGTTAATGAGTATTAGAAACGGAGAATATTTAGATGAGAATAGACAACCTATTTCTGAGTTCTATGATTTATTGAATGAATATGAAAAACGTTTTGAATACGCAAAAGAAAATACATCTTTGCCTGATAAACCTGATTATAAGAAAATCAATGAATTTAAGATGTATGTAAATGAGAGAATTGTGAAAGGAGATATCTGATGGAAATATCAAATAGAGCAAAAGAAAGATTCTGTAAGGATTGTAATATACCAATTAGATTATTTCAAGAGCCATATTTTTTAGATAGAATTAAGCTTTTTGATGATTTTTATGGAACAGTTAATAAATGGATTAGATTTGCAAGTGAATTACAGCAATACAATTGTGAACAGGATTACTTTGAGGAATATAATCATGTAAAGGATGCAGCTATTACAAGTATCAAAGAGTCAGAGGCATATCAGAGATTTAATGCGGAAGATATGAACAAATTCACTGTGATTCATAAAAATTTATCTAATAAAGATATATTTAAGCCAACTAATACTGGAAGGGTTTTTATTAGTATTGATATGAAAAAGGCTAATTTTTCATCTTTGCACGAATACGATAGGAATATGTTTCGTGGAACTGATACATGGGAAGATTTTATTTCTCAATTCACAGATAACGAACATATTATGAATAGTAAATATATTCGTCAGGTAATTTTGGGCAATTGCAATCCCAAAAGACACATCACATATGAAAAGTACCTTATGGATCAGACATTATCGTTATTATATGACATCATTGGTGAAGAGAGAATTGTATTCTTTTCAAATGATGAGATTGTTTATGATATGACAACAGCAAGTAATTTGCACATGTTAAGTCTTGTGAGAAATTGTGTTGAAGAAAGATTAAGTACAAAATCTAATATTCCATTCAGAGTTGAATTATTTTCACTCCACAAAATCAATGGTACTGACGGATATTGTAAGAAAATCTATAAAGAAAATGGAGAATATAATATTGAATTTAAGTGTTTGGATAATTATATGATGCCATTCGTACTTAGATATTTCTTAGGAGAAGAAATTACTGAAAGTGACAAGGTGTTCTATCATGAAGGGCTATTGGCAAAGTTTATTGAAGAACCGAAAATTGAGGTGAATTTGAATGAAGAAATTGAAAATTAAAATTCCATCTGGTGCAAATGAAATTATCCATAGTCTACAAAATAATGGATATGAAGCTTTCTTAGTCGGAGGATGTGTGAGAGATAGTATTCTTGGCAGACCAATTCACGATTATGACATTACAACTTCTGCCACACCAGATGAAATGATGGAAGTATTCAAGGACAAGAGAATTATTGAAACTGGTTTGCAACATGGAACTATTACCATTGTAATTGATGGCGAACCATACGAGGTAACAACTTACAGAATTGACGGTAATTATTCTGATAATCGTAGACCAGATAAAGTGACTTTTACAAAAAGTCTTAAAGAGGATTTAAAGCGTAGAGATTTTACAATCAATGCAATGGCATACAATGATGAAGTTGGTCTTGTAGATCCGTTTAATGGCATGGAAGATATTGAGCATTATAAAATCAGATGTGTTGGTAGAGCAGAGGATAGATTTTCGGAAGATGCATTGAGGATTTTACGTGCTATTCGGTTTGCTTCACAACTGGGATTTGTGGTTAATTCTGATGTAAGTTTGAATATTCATAAAATGTATAAGAATTTAGAGAACATATCTATTGAGAGAATCAACAGTGAGTTCTGTAAGATTGCATTATCAAGCGAGTTTTATATACAGATAGGATTATTCCGTGAAGTATTCTCGTTATTCATTCCTGAAATTAAAGACATGTTTGGCTTTCAACAAAATAATCCATATCACATCTATGATGTATGGAATCATACAGTACATGCAGTACAAGCTTATGAATGTGATTGTGAGCCCGACTTGAATTCAAGAGATTTAATTACATCATTAGCAGTGTTCTTCCACGACATAGGAAAACCACATTGTTATCAGGACGGAGAAGATGGTATCAGACATTTTAAAGGACATGGAAGAATTAGTGCTGATATGACTGATACAATTATGAAAAGACTTCGTTTTGATAATGATACAAGAGAAAAAGTAGTGCAGCTTGTTTATTATCATGATGCAACTTTTGAAGTGGGTGAAAAGTATATCAAGAGATGGCTCAATAAGATTGGAGAAGAACAATTTAGAAGATTACTGAATGTTCGTAGAGCAGATATTAAAGCGCAGGCTCAGATAGAACAGGAGAGTAGACTTCAGAAAATTGACAATATCGAATATATCTTAGAGGAAGTTTTACAGAAAGACGAATGTTTCTCACTGAAAGATTTGGCTGTTAATGGCAATGATTTGATTGAAATTGGATATAAGCCAGGAAAAGAAATTGGTGAGGTATTAAATAATTTGTTGGATTCAGTCATTAGTGGAGAATATATAAATGAGAAAGAAAAATTATTAGAAATAGCAGAGAGGAGATTACATGGTTAAATTATTCAGTCATACGGATTTAGATGGAATCGGTTGTGGTATTTTGGCAAAACTTGCATTTGGTAAAGATGTAGATATTTCATACTGCGATTATGACAACATTGATTCAAGTATCAGGGAGTTTATTGATAGTGAAACAGAATTTGATATGTGCATTATTACAGATATCAGAGTAAATGAAAATATAGCGAAAATTATTGATGACAGATTTGATAATTTCTATTTATTAGATCACCATCCAACAGCTCTAGGACTTAATAAGTATCTTTGGTGTTCTGTGACTATCGAGTATGAAGATATGGAACTTGGAACTATTAAAACCAGTGGAACAGAGATGTTTTATTATTGGTTAATCGAAAATGGTTATTTAAAAAATTCAGAGACATTGAGGAGATTTGCTAAATTAGTAAGAGACTATGACACTTGGAGATGGTCAACTCTCGGTGATGACGGAATTATCTGTAAACAGGTCAATGATTTATTATATCTTTATGGTCGTGATGATTTTATTAATTGGTGTATTTCGGAAATTTATGATGAAGTATTCCCAAGATTATATGCAAAAGATGAAGTCGTATTAAAAATTAAGCAGGATGAGATTGACAGATACATTGAAGGAAAGGATAAAACAATGTTTACGAGTGCTATGTGTGGCAAGGTTTGTGGATTTGTATTTGCTGATAGATATGTTAGCGAATTAGGAAATCGGCTTTGCAAGATGCATCCTGAAATTGATTATGTGGCAATGATTGATATTGATGGCTGTACTGTTTCTTATAGAACTGTTAAAGAAGATATTGATCTTGGAAAAGATGTAGCAAGTTTATTTGGCGGTGGTGGTCATCCGAAAGCTGCTGGATCTGAATTTAGTCAGAGCATCAAGTTAAAAGTTGTTGAAGAAATCTTCGGATAATCTTTAATTCTATTCACGGCTGATCAGCCAAAAAAATTCCAAATAAAGTGAGGTGAGAAAATGATTTATTGTAACAGTATAGATGCAAGATATAATGGTATATATAGAAATACCTTTAATGATTTACAATACATTGATGACGGAACACATTATAATAAAGATTTTTGGGCTTTTGCATATAAGGAAGATGAGAGAGCATTAAATCTTATGTGTAAGCCCGTAAAGGGTAGAATCAAAGAAGATAAATATTTTTATGAATACAAAGTAAATGGTAGAGATTTAAAAAAGAATGGTGTAACTATATATGCAAGATTATTTGCTGATACATATGAAGAAGCTGTAGAAGGGTTTAACAAATTGGTTAAAACCAGAATTAAATCTTTAAAAGATGAGATTTCAAAACTGGAAGATATGCTGATTAATGAAAATCAGTAAGAATATTTCTTAACTTGGACAGTCGTTCAAGCGTTCCCAAAAACAAAAATAAAGTAATGAAATATTTTTTTCATCCGATTGGGCAGACATGCCTATTTTCGAGTGATTCTACAACAAAATAATATTATGAAGAAAGGAGTAAGAGGTTTGGTATACCGAAAACGCAGCGTTTACTCCTAATACATAAAAGTGATTTATATGGGTAGTAAAAATCGGATATCTAAACAGATAGTACCGATCATACAAAGTTACATAAAAGATGATTGTAATGGATATTTTGAGCCTTTCGTAGGTGGTGGTAATATTATTGATAAAATCGTTTGCGATAACAAAATTGGAAATGATATTGATAAATATGTAATTGCCGTATTAAAAGGATTACAAGATGGAATTGAGCCACCAAAAGAAGTATCAAGAGAATTGTATCTGGATGTTAAAAATAATCCTGATAAATACTCTGATTTTATTACAGGATATATAGGCTATGAATTAAGTTTTGGAGCTAAGTGGTTTGGCGGTTATGCAAAAAGAGACGATGCAAAACACAGAGGTGACTTATATTCTTATAAGTCTTGTATGAAACAAGCACCAAATTTAAAAGGTGTTCAATTTAAATGCGCTTCATTTCTTGATTATTCTGATTTACATAGATATGTAATCTATTGCGATCCTCCATATAAGGATACTACAAAGTATAAGACTCAAGAATTTCCATACGAACAGTTTTATGATTGGTGTAGAAAAATGGCGAAAGATAATATTGTACTTATTAGTGAATATCAGATGCCAGACGATTTTGAATGTATATGGAAAAAGCAGGTAAAGATTACTTTTGATAGTAATAGGGTATCTAATAATAAAAAAGATTTGCGAGTTGAGAAATTATTTATTTGTAAATAGAGAATAACAATATGTAGTAAAAACATTGAAAGCGGAATTTCTTGTTGGTTTTCAGAGAATAAATATATACAAAAACAAAGAAACGAGGATTAAATTTATGAGTAAAGCTATTTTAGTGTTAGATATACCAAATAGTTGTGATAAATGTCCATTATGCTTCGATAGCTACGGGCAATGTGATCTTTGTGCTGCAACAGGTAAATTAGATAAATGCGGAGATATGATTTATGAAGAAGTAATAAAAAATGGTAATAAGCCAAATTGGTGTCCATTAAAAGAATTGCCAGATGAGACACATAATGATGAATATATGGATGAATATTGTGATGGCTATGATGATGGTTGGAACTCATTAAGAAAGAAAATTTTGGGTGAAGATGAGGAGGATAAGTAAATGGCATATATAAAAGAATATTGGCAGAATAAAGAACAAAGAGCGACAATTGCTCGTGAACACACAAAAGAAATGCGAAACAAATATGGTCGTTGTATTCAGACTGCTATTTCTGCAACAAAAATTTATGATACAGATTCATTTAATAGGGATTTTGAAGAGGATATCGAAGATAAAGATACCAAGATTATTGTAGAGAATATTGATAGCGTAGGTGCTGTAATGAAATACGGCAATCCAAGTACAGCAGTTCTTAATTTTTCTTCATATAAAAATCCAGGTGGAATGTTTTTAAATGGTAGTAAGGCACAGGAAGAGTGCTTATGCCACGAATCATTCTTATACAATGTGTTGAGTCAGTTTGTATTAGAGTTTTATGATTGGAATAATCGACACAAGAATAAGGCTTTATATTTGAACAGAGGATTATTTTCTCCTGGTGTTTGGTTCTTTAGAAAGAATAGCCATGTAGAGTGTAGTGTTATTACTTGTGCTGCACCAAACAAATCGTCAGCACAGAAATATCAGAATGTGTCAGACGAAGAGAATGCTAAAGTGTTGAGAAGTCGAATTAAGTTTGTTCTTGATATGGCAAAAGATAATAATGTGAGCACTCTTATTTTAGGAGCTTATGGTTGTGGAGTATTTGGACAGGACGCAACAGAAGTAGCGAATATATTTAAAGAATATTTAACTACTACTCATAAATGCTTCGATACTGTTGTATTTGCTGTTCCAAGTGGCAGAGATGGTAACTATGAGAAATTCGTAAAAGTATTTTGATAAAGGAGGACAAATAAATGGTGGACATTCATTGTAAAGACGGAAAATATATTATTGACGCAAGGATTCATAGTGAAGTTGATACAAATGATATTGCAAAAGTGCAGGAAAGATTTACTTCTGATTGTGCTTATGAGTTTGCAGAAGCTATGAGAGAAGCAGTAAACGTTAGCCATTTGGTAATGAAAGAACAGAGAAAAGAGGTAGCAAAATGAGAGAAACATTAATTGTTGTAGACATGCAGAATGATTTTATTGATGGAACACTTGGTACAAAGGAAGCACAGGCGATTGTATCAAATGTAGCAAAGAAAATTAAAGAGTATAAGGATGCTGGTAAACAGGTAATTTTTACAAGAGACACACATTTTGAGAATTATTTAGAGACATATGAAGGTAAACATCTTCCTGTTACTCACTGTGTAAAGAATACTATTGGTTGGCAGATTTCCAATAAGTTAGATTTTGATATTGAGAATGATATTCTGATTGATAAGCCTACATTCGGTTGGTTAAACTGGAAGGACTTTGGATTTGAAAGCGTTGAGATTTGCGGATTATGTACCGACATCTGTGTGGTTTCAAATGCACTTATTATTAGAGCAAATTATCCTGAAATTGATATTACAGTAGACGCAAGTTGTTGTGCAGGTGTCACACCTAATACTCATAAGGCTGCATTAGCAACTATGAAGATGTGTCAGATCGAAGTGATTGGAGAGAATAATGAAGTATAAGAATTATATCATTAATACTTTTAGACATTTTAAGAAAGTCTGTACGCATAAACATTGGGTGCTCTACTATTGCTGTAAAGTGGGAATTCCATTTCAAGGGTTAGTACATGATTTATCTAAATTTTCTCCAACAGAATTTTGGGAGAGTGTTAAGTATTATCAAGGTACTTCAAGTCCAATAGATGCTTGCAAGAAAGAGAATGGTTGGTCAGCAGCTTGGATGCACCATAAAGGAAGAAACAAGCACCATTACGAATATTGGCAGGACAATTTTGATAATGGTGGGAATCCTATTGAAATGCCAATGAAGTATAAAAAAGAAATGCTTTGTGATTATCTTGGAGCAGGTAGAGCATATTATGGTAAATCGTTTAATTTTGAGAAGGAATTAAAATGGTGGAAATCTAAGAAAAGTAAGCCAATTGCAATGCATCCAAATGACATAGCTTTTATTGATAAGTATATTAATCTGTTTTATGAGTACGAAAACAGAGAATATGATATTAGAACAATATTTAATCAAATCAAGAAAGAAGGAAAATAATATGGAACAGATTATTACAAGTTTATTAGAGACAGATGCCTACAAATTATCAATGGGACAGGCTATTTATCATCAGTTTAGTGATTATAAAACCACTTGGAGTTTTAAGTGTCGTAATAAGGATGTTCATTTTACACCAGAAATGGTAGAAGAGATTCGCAGACAGATTAAATTATATTGTAGTCTGAGATTCACAGAAGATGAACTTACTTATATTGATAATATCAAATGGATGAAAGGTTCGTATGTTGATTTTCTGAGATTGTGGCAGCCAAGATATGAAGATTTTGAGATTACAACAGATTCAGATTGCGGTCTTTCTATCGAAACATTTGGTACATGGCTTAATACATCTATGTATGAGATTCCTACACTTGCGATTGTAAACGAAGTATATTTCAGAATGGCATATAACTATGAGGAATTGCTTAATAGTTTCAAAAAGAGATTAAATGAAAAGTATGAAAATCTCAGAAGCGGTCATTGGTATGCTGGTACATTTTCTGAATTTGGTCTTAGAAGAAGACTTTCTGCTGAAGCACAGGAATTAGCTGTTGAGAAGTTTTCACATTTGAATGATACATTACACAGTCCATCTAAATTTGTTGGTACATCTAATGTATATCTTGCAAAGAAATATAACCTTACACCTGTTGGAACTATGGCTCATGAATGGATTATGTGTTCTGGTCAGGGTAATCATAAGCACAATCCCGCATATTCCAACTGGTATGCCCTTGATGCATGGGTTAGAGAGTATGGTGTGTTAAATGGTATTGCACTCACAGATACAATTACAACTGATTGTTTCTTGAAAGATTTTCAGTTGACATATGCAACATTATTCAGTGGTGTAAGACATGATAGTGGCGATCCAATTGAATGGGGTGAAAAGATGATTAATCATTATGAGTCACTTGGTATCAATCCTAAGACAAAGACACTTCTGTTTAGTGACAGTCTTGATTTTGAAAGAGCTGATAAGTTATTCAGACACTTCCATGATAGAGTGAATGTTGCATTTGGAATTGGTACTTATTTGAGTAATGACACAGATGTTCCTGCTTTAAATATTGTAATGAAAACCACTAAATGTAACGGCATGGATGTTGCAAAAGTGTCTGATGTAGAAGGTAAAGGTATGTGCAAAAACCCTGATTATGTTGATTATCTAAAGAGATGTATTAATTGGAGAATGAATCATGAATAAAATTTTGCTTATACCAGGAAGTTTTAATCCAATTACCAACGCCCATGTTGATATGGCATTGACTGCGAAAAAAGCGGTTAATGCTGATGCTATATTGTTTATACCTGCACATGATACATATGTTGCAAAGAAAAAGACTTTGATACCTGGATATTGTCGAGTATCACTGATTAATTCAATGCCAAATTGTGATGAAAATGATATGTGGGCATCCGAAGTTGAAACAACCAGCTTCTTTCCACAGAGGACATACAATACTATTACTCAGATAAGAGATATGAATGAAAAAGATTATATCTTCAACGAATACTATATTTGTTTAGGAATGGATAATATTGAAACACTTACAACTTGGTATAATTGGAAACCGTTTGTTGAGGAATATAATTTTGTAGCATGTGTAAGAGAAGGTCAGAATCTTGAGACTGCTTTAAGAGAAGCGAATCTTATGGAATATAAAGATCACTTCACAGAAATTCAGATACCAGAAAATCATACTTCTTCAAGTTTGGTTAGAAATTTATGTGAAAAGGGTGAATTTGAAAAGGTAAAAGAATTAGTTCCTAGAAATGTATATGAGTATTTAATTCGGTTCTATGATGTGATGAATCGAATGTAGGAAGGAGAATATATAAATGTTTGATGCTAAGAAAGTAAAAAATGAAATCGTAGAGTGGATTAGAAATTGGTTTGAACAGAATGGTAAAGATTGTATGGCAGTAGTGGGAATTTCTGGTGGTAAAGATTCAAGTGTTGTAGCTGCATTATGTGTAGAAGCTCTTGGCAAGGATAGAGTTTTTGGTGTGATGATGCCACAGGGAAGACAAAGAGACATTGAATATAGTCGTAAACTTTGCAGTTTTTTAGACATTCCACGTACTATTATTCCAGTCGGAACAATTGTGAATGTTGCTGAATATGAAATTAAAACATCATTAGATGAAGAGTTATCAATTCAGACAACAACAAATCTTCCTGCTCGTATTCGTATGACTACGCTTTATGCAGTATCACAGACAGTAAATGGTCGAGTTGCAAATACGTGTAATCTTTCAGAAGATTGGGTGGGTTACGCCACAAGATATGGTGACGCTGCTGGTGATTTTAGTCCGTTATCTCAGCTTACAGTAACAGAGGTTAAAGCTATTGGTCGTGAATTAGGGCTTCCATCAGAATTAGTTGATAAGACACCTACTGATGGTCTTTGTGGAAAGACGGATGAAGACAACCTTGGATTTACTTATGCTGAATTAGATGCATATATCAGAGATGGAATTGAGCCAAGTGAGGAAGTAAAAACTAAGATTGATTCAATGTATGAGAAAAATCTGTTTAAATTACAGCCAATGCCAAGTTTTGTGTATCAGGCGTAAATGAGATACTATATATAGTACTTATAGAAAATATAGGCACTATATATAGTAAAATTTTTACCAAGAAACATAGATTTCATAGGGAGAAAAGGAGATAGTAATGGCGGTTGAATTAAAAGTAAACGTTATCAATCAATTAAAATTATTAAGGCAAAGCACGTTTAAGGACATATATTGCTTTCTTGACGAAGATGTGCAAAATGCCCAAAGAGCAAAAGCAACAGAAGTTAAAGTTACAATTGATAGATATGAAAACAAAGTGATTATAGAAAACAACGGAAATATTTTAACAAATCCACAAGCATTATTTTCTATTGCAGAAAGTGGTTGGGATGAGAATGTGAGAAGTTCTGAAAATCCTTTTGGTATGGGATTCTTTAGTAATATTACAGTCAGTAATTTAATCAATGTTCATTCTGGAAACACATATATTACATTTGATGTAGAAAAAATGATTGCAACCAGTAACACAGAAATTGAAGTTGAAGAATTGGATGATTATTATGATGGTTTTAAACTTGTTTTAAACAACTTTGATTTTGAAACAGCGAATAGTTGGGATATTGAAGAAAGAGTAAAAATACTTGGTAAATATGTTCATGAATTAGATATTTATTATAATGAAGAATTAGTTGAAAAGAAAGATTTAACTGAGGGAGATGATAGTGAATATCAATTTTCAATAGAAAATAATGATTGTAGCGGATGGATTGCTCTTGCAGGTAATTATAGTTGGGGAAATAATGTTAATATTTTCTATAAGGGAAGGTTAGTCTCAAAATTAGAAAACTTGCCATATTTAAAAGGAGACTTACATGTAAGTGATAAAACATTAAATCTTACTTCGCCTGATAGAAAAGATATTATAAAAGATGAAAAATTGAATGCGTTTCGAGATTTGGTTAAATTGTATGTAGAAGAATATTGTAACTCCTTGTTAACGAAAGGGATCGAAGATATAAATAACTACTCATCTTGCATTGGATATTATGTGAATAAAAAAAATGTGAAAAATCTTATAAAATTTATGACTTTTAAAAGTAATAATGAGGAAGATATAAAATATTTAAAAGGGGTAGCGATTGCAAGAAGAAAAGATAAAAATATTGATAGTTTCAAAGGATATGAATTGTTTTTAAGAAAAGAAGCAGCCTCACAAAATGAACAGATTGTGCAAGAAGTAACAATAGTCCCTGAATTGCAGAATAGACCTAGTGAGGCAAGAGGACGTATATATCATGAAGGATCTTATTCAAGTAGAGATGGATATGTAGAAATTCCAGAAATTAAAGAGCAAGATTTGATTGAGCAGAAAGGTTCAGTAATTTTAAAAGAAAAAGAACCAGTATTTTTCATAGCCTTTAATGAAGTAGAACAGTATGAATACAAATTGAATATAGCAAAACATTATGATTTGAAAATTATTGTAAGTAGAAATGATGTTGAAACTTCAATCTTAAAAACAATGAAGGAATCAGATAATGTTTTACATATTTCTGAATTAAAAGAAGATGTCGTAGTGAAAGGTTATTTATCTAATACGGAACTCTCCAATCAGGAAAGCAGAGCAATGATGTTATTTGATATGATTAGTAGAATACTTGGATTTGACCATAATGTATTTTCCATTGGTGATTTAATGGTAACAAAATCCATAGCAATTGAAGTACTTAATGTAGACGAAGAATTAGTGGAGTCGGATATTGTTGCGCTGAAAGATAGTTTAAATAAAAAGGTATATATTGACAGAAGTATTCTTAATAAGAATCACTTGAGAGAAGATATAAACGAAAACTTAGATGTCAAAGATTATCAATTTATTATGGCAAATTTTAAGCAATTAATGAAGGAAGTATCTTTGATTGCAGATATGAACGAAGATGAATGCGAAGAAAAGGTGCTTAATATTTTGGGTAACTGTGCATAAGAAATTGAATTCCCTTTGGATGTGAAATGAGGTGAATTATGGCTTATATAGAGAATGTTGTAATAGGAAAACCAATAGCAGAACCACAACTGATGTTTGCATTAGATGAAAATGATTGGAACAGAATTGAGCAGGAAAAGACTTATTATACAAACGAGAGGTTTCTTCCTAGAATTCTTGTGGAATTAGGCATTTATCCGTCAATCAGTGAGATTAGACGAAATAAGCCTAATTTTATGGTAAGTTTAGACAATGTTGATTTTATTGATAACTTGAAAGTTAGTAGAAAAAGAAGACTGTGGATTTTAGTAGGAGAATAATATGGCAGGATTTGTATCAAAACAGCCAAATGGATTATATTGTAGATTTTCGAGTGTCACGGATTGTCCTACGGCATGGAACATGACACGAGAAGATTATATCAATATGAAAATGCAGGAAGCAAAAGAAGATGCTGAAGATGTGCTGGATAATTATTTGCAGCCATTTGATATGGTGGTGGACATGTATTATCCAAACAATATGAAAAAAGAGGAATTTGATAAATTTCTTGAAGAGACTGGATATGATGAGAAATCTGAATAAATCAGAGAATAATATAACAGGAGGTGCAAATAAATGCAGAATATTAGTATTAAAGGAGTTTGCGATTGTGTAGACTTAGACAGAAATATCAAATTAACAAATGGCGCAGTTATAGTACAGAAAGAAAATAACAATGTAATAGGTGTTTATTTAGTGATTTCGTTCAGAGATAATAAAAACAAATATGGTAGTGATAGTACGTCAACATATTGTAGTTTAGTAAATCTCGATAATGGACAATTAGCTTTTGAAGAAAGGTGTAGTCGTGCGACAACAGAGAGACGTGTTCTTAGACATCTAACAAGGGCAGGTTTCAGTTATCCTTATAATCCAAATTCTCATGAGCAGGATAGTAAGTTTTACAATATGAGAGTTCAGGTTTATAACAATGGAAATTACAAAATAAATCTTGAACTTGGCGATGAATACATTATGTATGGTAGATAGGAGAATAAATCATATGAAGAAGAAAATTTTAGCGGTTGCATTAGGATTAACATTGTGTTTTGGAATGACTGGATGCCAGTCTGTTACAAAAGATTTTGGTGGATCAACAACAATTGAGCTTGAACCAAACCAGAAACTTGAAGAGATTACATGGAAAGATGATTCTTTATGGTATCTGACAAGATATGACAGATGATGATATTGCAGAGACACATACATTTCAGCAGTCATCAAATTTTGGAATGTTTGAGGGTACTGTAACTATTATTGAAAAGAAGAAGTAGTATGATAGACAACGAATTACGTCAGCAATATAGACAAGCTGTTGATGATTTGAGAATAGCATTTAAGAAGACTTGTTTGTATAGATTTTGCGAAGAAGTTGTGAAGAGACTAAGTAAGATTTTGAGGTAAAAGTAAACCGAAGTTTCCTTTGGATGATAAGAAAGAGAGGTAAGACATGAATATGTATTTAACAGTATTAATTGGATTAATAGGAATTTGTATAGGAGCACTTATTGGGCTTGGAATTTCTTTTAAGATCAATCATGATTATATACTTGGAATGAATGATACATCTGAAAAGTTTACAAAAAATCTATTAGACATTATGGTGAATTATTTTGATAATATGCTCAAGCATGAAGAAAATTATTTTACAAATACGATGACAGGTTTGGCAAAAGCAGTAGACGATATTAATAAAGTATATGAGAAGCCAATTTGGAGAAAAACAGAAGAAGAATTACCGCCATGTTCAGGATTATATTATGGCAAAATTAAAGGTAATCCACATGGAGAAAATGCTATGTGGAAAGTGATATATAAAGATGATGAGTGGTGTCTTGCTGGCTATCCTGATAACAAAGTAGAAATTAGTGAATGGACAGAGATCTATTAAAAGCACAGTAAATTTGGTTTTTTTTGGAAGTTAGGATGTGGCAGATGAGAAAAAATTATGAATTAGAACTATATAAATTACTAATCAATCCAGAAGAAGACGATATTGACATCTCATACGTAGATGAATTTGGATGGGTTAGCAATACAGAGTTTTATGTTTGGATTAATCTTAATTGGTTTAATGAATTTGTCAAACGATTGAATGATATTTTTGGCTATTCGCTTTTTGATGAAGGTGGAATTGAAGCAAGAATTTGTAGTGATTGTGTATGTATCGACTTAGAAGAAGTTATTTCTGGATATGGTGTTGATCTTGAAGAAATATTTCCAAGAAGTAAGTATACACATTAAGAGAATAATACATTGAAAGGAGCGAGAGATTTGCTGCAGCATTAAATCTGGATTTGCTCTGAGTAAGTAATGTTAGAGATTAACAAAATATACAATGAAGATTGTCTTGAAGGTATGAAAAAGATTGATGATAAATCAGTCGATGCGATTATTACGGATCTTCCTTATGGACAAACTTCACGAAATAAATGGGATTCAGTTATTCCATTTAAACCATTATGGGAACAGTATGAAAGAATCATTAAAAACAATGGTGCAATTATTCTATTTGCGAATGGTATGTTTACTGCAGATTTAATGCAAAGCAATCGTAAGCTTTGGAAATATAATCTGATTTGGGAGAAAACCCAGCCAACAGGATTTCTAAATGCTAAGAAAATGCCATTGCGCTCACACGAAGATATCTGTATTTTCTATAAGAAACTTCCAACATATAATCCACAAAAAACAACTGGACATCCAAGAAAAGTTAGCAAAGCAGAACATAAGACTAACTGTAAAGAGACTACTGATTATGGAGAACATGGTCTTGCTACTTATGATAGTACAGAAAGATATCCTAAGTCGGTATGGACATTTGCAGAGGATATTCAAAAGTCGGCACTTCATCCGACACAAAAGCCTGTTGCTTTGATTGAAGAGTTGATTAAAACTTACACAAATCCAGGAGATTTAGTTCTTGATTCGTGTGCAGGAAGTTGTACAACTGCGATTGCAGCTATGAATACGAATAGGAATTATATATGTTTTGAGAAAGACAAGGATATTTTTGAAGTTGGAAGTAAGAGAGTGAGAGAATACATAAATGAATAAATGTGGTAACAATGACTGCCAATGGCATAAATATTGTGAAAGCGGTTTGATGTGGTATGACGAAAACATTACTGAATGCCGTCATTGGATTAAGCCAAAACCAACTAAGATGAAAAATATCAAAGTAGCTGAAACTGATTATGATAAGGCAGTTAAAGTATTAAAAAGGAACAAGATAGAGTTCAAATAATACATTGAAAGAAATCTTTCAAGCGATTTTTACTAAGAATAAGAAAGGAATAGATATATGAAAATTTTATCATTAAACAATGGACACATTAAAAAAGATACAGAAAGCTTAGGATATGGGTGTGTTTGTCCTCATTGTGATACTGTTTTTATTTTTGACAGTAAAGATATTAGTAGACCACGAACACCTTTTCCTGATCCTAAAGATTGTAAGGTTACATGTCCTAATACAAGCTGTCGCAGGATATTATCAATGGATAATCCATGCATTCATACTTTTAAAAGCAGTGATGAAAAATATGAATTTGAACACAGGTATGACGAGTAGGAGAATAACTAAATGGCAGAAAAATTTTCAATAGTAAAGCAACTCGATACAGAAAAATTAAGTGGAAAAATTGCTTATTTTGTATATGAGAATGGTCATGATCCATATATTTTTGCAAATCATGAAACTTTAGAAGCATTAAAGAAGCCATATGAACAGGAAATGGTGTTTACCCGTTTTGATGGTAAGAAAACTCTTTGTAAAGGTCTAATTGGTAGGTATCAAGGTTACAAGATGTTTGAAGACAACACATTAAAATATGGTGAGATTGAACTGAGATAAGAGAGGAGATACAAAGATGTTAAAAGATAATGGAAATTTGCGAAGATTTAATGATAATGGAGAACACGTTGAGATGATCTTTTCATACAAAGCTCCATATGGGAATAGATATGGTTTGTCTACAGGGAATAAAGGTGGCTTTTGCACAAGAGAAATGTATGAATTTGAGAATGTAACAGAAATTGAAAACCTTATGTTAGGACTTGCTGATATGTTAAATAAAATCAGATGTGATAATGGTGGTAATTTGAGATAAAAATATTAATACGAAAGGAGTGGGAGTGGCAGCCTTAAAGAAATTTCGCTCTGAGTAGATTAAATGTACGAACCAGTAATTAAATGGAGTGGAAGTAAAAGAAGTCAGGCAGAAAAGATACTGACATTCTTTCCAAAAGAAATTGATACATATTATGAACCGTTTTGTGGTGGAGCATCTGTATTAAGAAGATTATTAGATAGTGACATTAAAGTTAATCATTATGTATGTAGTGATTTGAATAGTGGATTAATTGATTTATGGAATGAGATTATCAATAATCCGTTAGAAGTTTATTTTTATTATAAAAAACTTTGGAACGAATTAAACATTGATGATGACAAACAGCGTAAGAAAGAATATTTTGCAAGCGTAAGAGAGCAATACAACAAAGAGCATAATCCATTAGATTTTATGTTCATTATGAGAACTACAACAAATGGTATGCCAAGATACAATCGTGATGGTGAGTTTAATAATTCTTTCCATGTAACAAGAAATGGTATTATTCCTGAAACTTTTGAAAAGATTATTTTTGAGTGGAGTCATTTGCTGAAGAAAAATAATGTAGAGTTTATCAGTTGTTCTTATAAAGATATTAAGCCGACAGATAATGACTTCTTGTATCTTGATCCACCTTATGCCAATACAAAAGGTATGTATTATGGAACAATTGATTATGAGAAGTTTTGGAATTATTTAAGGAGTTTACCTTGTAAGTATGTTTTATCATTTGATGGTAAGAGTGGGGATATAGACAATACATGGAATGTTCCAGAAGATGTATATACACGACACGAATATTTACTTAGTGGCAATAGCAGCTTTAAGCGTACTATTGGTAAATCAAATGACAGTATTGTGTACGAAAGTTTGTATGTGAAGTAGAAAATATTAAATCAGAAGGGAAAAAGTTAGGTAGCTACTAAGGACATGTCACTTTCTGGTAATGGAATGGAAAAATTAAACACTATATACAATGGTAATTGTATGGATTATATGAAAACAATGCCAGATGGGTGCGTTAATCTAACGATTACTGATATTCCATATGGCGAAGTAAACAGAGATAGTAATGGTCTTAGAACTCTTGATAAAAAAAATGCAGATATTATGACATTTGATTTACAAGAATTTTTACCAGAATTATTTAGAGTGACTTCTGGAACAATAATTATATTTTGTGGTAAGGAACAGTTGTCAGAAATACATAAATTCTTCTCTGAAAAACAGAAGAAACATCAAGGAACTGTTAGGCAGTTAATATGGAAGAAAACAAATCCAAGTCCTATGAATGGACAGCATATCTATTTATCTGGCATTGAAAATGCTGTGTGGTTTAAGAAACGTGGTGGCACATTCAATGCTCATTGTAAAAATACAGTCTTTGAATATCCCTGTGGAAGAAGCAAATTACATCCAACTGAAAAGAATCACGATTTATTAAAAGAATTAATTCTTGATAATAGCAACGAAGGAGATATTGTATTTGATCCATGTACAGGTAGTGGCTCACATTTGCTTGTAGCTAAAGAAAATAATAGAAATTGGCTTGGTGTTGAGTTGAACGAAGGGTATTTTGAGATAGCAGAGAATAGATTATTAGGATAACTTGAAACTCGCATTTCACAAGGAGGCAAAATATTGAAGATCGGTGACAAAGAAAATGTTAATGAAATCACACTCAGACATAAGGGCAGAGATATTAAATTTGAATGTTTTATCAAACCATTTCCTTACGCAGAAAGATTGGATTTAAAAGAAAAAGATCCAGTCGAGATTGTTTTTGATGATTTGACAGAAGTAGATGCATTAATTGATATGTTAAAAAGATTCAAACAGGAGTCACAGGAATATATAGGCGTTTGGAATTGGTAATATTTTAGCAGGTAGAGAATTCAACGACTTAGGAGAATAACAGTATGAGTTTAACACATAGAGAAGAAGTAAATCTTTACGAAGCAATTCAAAAATCATTTCCTAAAATCCTTATCAAAGACTTAACAGAACACGAAAGAATTTGCCCTATCTGTAATGGTCTTGGAATGAGAATTGAAAATAATATTTATGGTATCAATGGTGATGATTCTGAAACTGGTAGACGAGAATATTTCCCATATAAGCATCAAGCACTTTCGTTCTGCCGAAGTTGTTTCAATGGTGTACAGAGATTATGTCCTTATTGTGGACAACCATATAAGAATCAAGGATATACGCATTGTGACTGTGAAGGACAGAAGAAAGCTGATGAAGAAGAGAAAATAAAGAAGTGGAACGAAAAGGTTTCTAAGGCAGTTCCAGTTGATGAAAAAGATGTAGACACAATGCTTTACTGTGAGGAATTTGATGAGTATTACGATACTGTTGATGATTTCTTTGACGATTATGCAGCAGATCATATGAATGATGACAGACCTGGGAGATTATGGGTGTGTAGTGTAGAGAAAATTTTTATTGATGCTGATAATGTAGTCGAAAGTGCTTGTGAAGGATTACATGAAGATGCTTATGAGCAGTGCGATATTGGTGGTCTGCAAAATCTGTTGGATGGTTGGTGTGAAGCTCAGACAGGAGCAACTACATATTATCCATGTTATAAGCAGTATGTTTTGATTGATTGGGATGAGTTTGAAGGAGAATAAATGAGAATAGCATTAACAGGTCATAGACCTCAAAGATTAGGATTACCAGAAGATGAATTAGATATTAAATGGGCAAAAATAGGTCATTGGATTTTTAATCAGATTTTAGATGTTTCTGACGTATATTGTGGAATGGCTAATGGTTCAGATATTTTAATTGGTTTAAATGCTTGTGTTATTAAAGAGAGTTATAGAAGTATTTCTGAAGAATTTGAAAAGAACAGAAATTTAAAATTACATTGTATTTTACCTTGTAAGGATTATAATTCATCAAATAAATATTATAGCAAGCTTAAAAACGAAGCTGATGAATGGATTGAATTAGCTGACGAATTTTACAAAGGTTGTGATAATGTAAGAGATCAGTATATGGTTGACCATTGCGATGTTTTACTTGCAATTTGGGATGGTAATAAATCAGGTGGTGTATGGTCAACAATTCGTAAAGCTCAGAAAGCTGGTAAGAAGATCATTTATTGTCCTAAAGAAATTTTGAGTGGAGAATAATTAAGTAAAGAAAGCGATATTTCATTAGGAAGGAAATATTATGGAAGTAAGAAAACATAGGGTAGAAAATAGATGGGTATATGGTGAATATGATTTCTATATTGGAGAAGAATTGGTAGCTCAATTAACTACACAGCTTGTAGGTGTTGATTATGCTTATCTATACTTTCTTCCTAAGATATATAGAGATAATGATAGAACCAGAATTGATTTAAGATACATAACATACGATGAAGCACTAGAAAAAGCTATTAAAATTGTAACAAAGAAATTGTATCTACAATCAATGAATATCCTCGATAGTTTAAAAAACATAGAGGTTGAAAAGTAAAACAGAAAATAAATATAAGGAAAGGATAAGAATATGAACAGAATTACGATTAATGGTAAAACTATCACTTGTTCAGGAAGTAATGTAGTCATCAATAATGGAAAAGTAATTGTTGATGGCAAGACTATTCAGGAATGTAGCAGTGGTGATATTAAGGTAGTCATCGAAGGAGATGTAAACAAAATTGATTGTGGTGGATCAGTAGAAGTTCACGGCAATTCAGGAAGCATTGATTGCAGTGGTAGTTGTGAAGTCAGTGGGGATGTCAAAGGAGATATAGACGCAGGTGGTTCTGTAACTTGTGGTAACGTATCAGGTGATATAGATGCTGGTGGAAGTGTGAGATGTAGAAGATAAGGAGAATAATATAACATGAAGATTTTTGCTTTAACAATTTTATTTATTTTGATGTTTTTCAGAATTAAAGGTACGCCAAGCGCATTAAGTAAAACACTATGGCGAAAGAGAATGATTAAACAGATCGCAAAAAGTAAAGAGAATAATAATGGAAAACCATTAAGCGATGCAATGCAAGGTGGTGCAATATTGATTGTATTTTTCATGGAGCTATTCTTAATCATCTTTTATATAGTATTAGGAAACAAAATTGGAACAACTGAATTTATTGTAATGTCTGCCCTACAGGTATTTACTTGTTTATGGTCATTGGGTGTAAGCTTGTCAGAAGTAAAAACAGCTTTTAGTTACAATATTGAGGATTTTAAGTTTCACAGATTCCAGTTGTTGTTTAATGTGGTGTTAGATTATATCTATTATCCATATGCAATTTATATGCTGTTAAAGTAAGAAGAAATTTTGGTTTCATGACTTGTCACGAAAACTATACAATATTCGTGACAAAAAGAGAATATAGCAATGTAATTACAATTAAGGAAAGGATAAGAGTACCATGGGTAAGCTGCGCAGCACTTAGGTACAAGTATTGGCATTAAATGTAGGATATTTAACATCAGATAAAGAAAACAATGAATTATACACACCTTATTATGCAGTAGATCACATTGTAAAATATCTTCCCAAAAGCAAGATTATATGGCTTCCATTCGATGAAAAATGGTCAGCTTTTTACAGAAGATTGACAGAATTAGGTTACAGAGTAGTAAGAAGTTCGTTAGCTGAAGGTCAGGATTTCTTTGAATACGAACCTGAGCATTGGGATTTAATAGTAAGCAACCCACCATTCTCAATTAAAGATAAGGTCTTGGAAAGACTCTATTCATTCAACAAACCATTTGCGGTTCTTCTACCGCTAAATTCCCTTCAAGGTAAAACAAGATATAAATATTTTAAAGATGGTATTCAGATTCTTAGTTTTGATGCAAGGATTTGTTATCACGATAAGGATCATATGGATTCAGTTGTTAATGGTAGTCCATTTGCCACAGCATATTTTTGTAGAGATTTACTTCCAAAGGATCTGATTGTTGAGAAGTTGGTTACATATGAAAGACCGTTAGGAGAGTAAACCAATAAGAAAACCACGTTTCTTTTGGTTATGAAAGTAGGTGAGAAATTGAAAAATATATTTTTAGAAGCTGCTATGAACTATAACAAGATGAGTAATTCAGAAAAAGCAAAAGTGAATAATAAAATTCGAGAAAATGTCAAAGAAATCATGAAGCCTCGTCCAAAAACTGAACGAGAAAAAGAACTTGACAGATTAGCGAAGGAAGAAAAAGAAGAGTATGAAAGAAACAAAAATGCTTTCTATGCTGATCCTATTCATTGGAACAACAATAAGCGTAGAAGACATGGATTATCTGTATTAAGAGGGAATGTTAATAAATACCGTTTAAAGAAATATCCAGCGTTTTATCCTTCTGTAAAATTCTTTGGTCGGTTGGATGATATTATTACCGAAGCATTAGAAGATAATTTTAAGAATAATGAGTATTTTAATTCTTTTGTGGAAGAGAAAGATTTGGCAGTTGGTAATACAAATGTATTTAGAGTAGGCGAATATGAGAATAACAATATGAACAAGCGACAGAAAAAGAAATTATTTAAGCAGACACTTATTAAGGTTAGAAAACTGCATCCACAGAAAGGTGATGTGATTTGTTTACAGCCTAATCTTGATTATATTGACATGAATGTTATGTGTGAATTTTTGAGGGCATATGAAAGTTACAAGGCTTTTGGAGAGGCTATACTTACTGTTGTTCCTGCAAATATTAAAAAGTTAAAACATAAGGAATATGCTCAGCAGTACATTGATAAATTACAGAGTATTGTAGACCAGATGGGAGAATAAACAATCCAATTAAAGAAGCATTTCCTATTGATTTTATCTCAGAGCAATTCTGCTCACTATTTCCAAAATAAAAGAGAGAATAACTAAATATAAGGAGGTATAGAACTTGCATATAAGAATTGTTGGTTTTAGCGACAGATATGATGATTATAAGCTTCTTGGATATACAGAAGTAGAGAATATATCAGAAGTTTTTAAGACGCTAGACTATATGAGAAAGAACGAAATTCCATTAATAATCAATACTAATGATGTCATTGATACAGACGGAGAAGAATATTACATAGATAGTATTACAATGGTATTCCCAAAAGTGAGTGGCGAGATTGGGAGTTGCATTACTGTTTATGTGGAAGATGTTTAGGAGGATAAAGCTATTGTATTTACAGGCGAAGATTTGGTATGTAACGATACTTTTGGATTAGTAGTAAGAGATTCAGATGACAATATAATTCCTCAATTTTGTACTTCATATACTGAAACATTTAACTCTTGGGGAGACGAGTACGAACAGACAGATAATTATCCAATCAAGTTTTGTCCTCACTGTGGCGAAAAGATTGAGATTTCTATTGTAGATGAGATTGATGTATCGGACAAATACAATGAATTGACTAATCAGCGTGAAGAACTGTGGAAGAAGTGTCAGAAAACAGATAGTAAGAAGAAAGAAGCCGAACTAAGAGAACAGGTTGGGAAGCTTGATAAGCAGATTAACGGTCTTTATTTGTTAGATGAGTGGAAAGGAGATGTATATGTATAAACAAATTATTATTGCTAGAAAAGATTTGAATATGAGTTTTGGGAAACTAGCAGCTCAAGTCAGTCACGGCTCTATGGCATTTCTTAGTTGGTTTATTAGAAATAATGCTGATTTAGATGGTCATGTCGATGGCTATATTGACGAAGATATTCTTCACAATTGGATTGAGGGTGAATTTACAAAATGCGTTCTTCAAGCTAAAAATAAGAATCAGCTACTAAAAGCTAAGACTATGGCAGAAGAACTGGGAATGGTCGAAGGTAAAGATTTTTGGCGAATATACGATAATTGTCACACCGAATTAAAACCAGAAGAGGATGGCAGAACACTTACTGTAATAGGATTTAGACCAATGGATAGTGAAGTTATCGACCAGATTGGAAGAAAATATCACTTATACGTGTAAGAATGGAGAATATTAAAATGAATAGATTGTTATTTGAGAAAGATGTAATCAAAGCAGTTGATAAACAGTGGAATTGTAAGTAAATTCAGGTTTCGTTTGACTGGAAGCGAGAATATTAAAGTAAGGAGATAAAAATGTCTTTAGCATATAAAAATGGAACATACGGCTATAATGGTGAATATGAAACGAGTTCAGTTAATAAATTTGCACAAGCAGAAAGAAGATTATCTGCAAAGAAACAGGCATTGGACGATATGAAAAATGAATATGACCTTATTGAACAACAGGCATTTCGTACTTATAAAGAAAATATTCAGTATATGCTACTTGATCAGACATCTACAATTAAAACGTGTAGAGAATGGTTAAATATGTTATCAAAGAATCAGGATACTGATGGGAACAAACTTGATAAAAGAAAGAAGTATAAGGAAAAGGAAACATATGATTGGTATATTGACTATATTAAAAAGCTTCTTGATATTGAATATATGAATGATGTTAAATTCATTGATTATAATTTTGGACAAGCTACTAATATTCAGTTTGAATATAAAGAGCATAATTGGTATTTAGAAATTCCTCATATTAAAGCTATCAAGTTAGATGCATATAGGAATTATGGTGGCAGTGTATTTAAACTTGCGTTAGTGCACAATGATACAGAACATAGTTGTAGTTGGTCGCAGTTTGGTTCTACATATGAGGAAGATGAATTAAGAGATATTATGTCACAAGGTATTGAGAAATATTGCAATTAGTTGTGGATGGCTTCACATAAAAGTAACATATTATCCGATTTACGAAAGGACAAATACAAATGAATTTAAAGAAGATTAAAAGCGAAGATTTGATTTTTAGTAATGAAATTGAAGACGATAGAACCAATACATATCTCACATTAAATGATTACGACTGGATAAATTATAATCTGTCTACTCGTTTTAAAACAGAAGAGATGGGTGTATTAGAAGTCGAGTTTGAATTTTTTGGCTTCTCTACTTCACAAATGAATGTAAAACAGACATTAAACGGTAATGTGCAGGAAATTACATATGAATATCCAACTGACATCTTCAGTAAAAATTTGATTAAGTTCTTAGAAAAGCATATTAGATATTGGAACGAGAAGTATGCATTTAATGGCGAAGAAGAAGTCATAGAATTTTTTAATGAAGTTCTTGATAAAGGAACTGTTAAAAATGCTACTGAAATCAATGAACACGATAACAGACCACAATGCTGTATAGACCATGATAAGTATTTTTCAACATGTGACATTTGTGAGTTTGGAGAATAATACATTGGAGGTGGAATTATGGATAATTATAAGAATTATATTGTAATTGGATATAGATATAATTGGTTAGGAGAATCTGATGATACTGATAGTTGGGACAATGTAAAATATGATTTTAATACAGAAGATGAAGTAAAAGATTTTCTGAGCATGAATCCATCATATTTATTTCATTTAAAAGCAATTTACAAAGTAAAAAAATTGGATATTAGTCATTTTGTTTAAGCATTAAAGGTTAAAAACACAAGAATCCAATCTTTCTTTGGAAAATAAAAGGAGAAAATCAATGATTGATGTAAATCCAACTTCGCAGCGATGGCGAGAAATCTGTGAAATAACAGATGAAGACTCTCAAAATAGAGCATTGCGAAGATATGTATATGAATTAGAAAACAAAGTACATTCTTACGAATCTGAATTAAAAACACTCAGAGAAGAGAATAAACAAGTAAGAAAAGATATTTTGTCAATGAAGATTGTTCAGGATGCTATTAAGAAAGCAGAGCATGAAGAATTTAGCAGATGCAACACTAATTGGAGTGGTCTTCAAGGTGGATTTTGATTTGAAAGGAGAGAATAAACAAATGGGAATGTACACAGAAATCAATGTGTGTTTTGACTTGACAAAAGGCACACCAAAGAATGTTGTTGATATTTTATATTATCTTATAGATGGTAATGATAAACCTTCAGACTTACCTAATCATGATTTTTTTAAGTGTGATAGATGGGATATGGTAGCTTGTTGTGATAGTTATTATTTTGACGGAATGACCAATAGCAAGATCATGTTTGATAACATTTCAAAATGTTATAAAGTCAACATCAGAGCTAATTTAAAAAATTATGATAATGAGATTGATAGGTTTCTACATTGGTTAGTACCTTACATTGATACAGAAGGATTTATTGGATATACCAGATACGAAGAGTACGATGATCCTACATTGATTTATATTGATGATGGAGATGTGATATATAAGGGCGTTGAGCAAGACGATAAATAATTGTTGATATTGAAAGGAGAATAAATGAGCAGTAGTAGTATTTATGGAATAAGAAAAGACTATACAGGAGAAGAAATATTTGAATATGGAAACTCATGGCGGTTTTCTCCTATAATTTGGAGCGTCTTACCAGACAAATATATTCATGATTACATTCAAACACCATTTGGTTTTAAAAAGGGAATTATTGGAATGGACGGAAATGATGTATGGACAAGAACTAATAAATCCATTAATGAGTGCGATAGTACACCTGATAGGGTTTGTTGGGAGATGTCAAATCAACAAATTTTTCATACATCTGATAAACAAATTATTTCAGATTCTATTATGCAATTCTTAAAACAAAATGATACTTATGATGTATCAGAAGAAGATAATATCCCCGTTTTAAAAAGAGAACATATTATTGAAAGATTTACCGAAATAGCAAATGATATTTTGTCAATTGACGAAAATGAATTTCCATATTTTGTTTTTAAAAATACAACAGTTGATGATGGCGTTGAGAGATGGTTTGAAAAATATGATGAGGAATCTGATGAGTATGTTTCATGTGCAATGTCAGAAAATACAGATGATTTTTATGCAGAATTTGTATTTTTCAAAGATGGAAAGATTAACAAATTTGTAAGTAACAAAGATTATCAGTTTGAATCATAGGAAGAAATTTTTCTTTCCTTTGAACAGATTGGAGGTGATTAATATTTCAGAGTTACATGATAAATTAGAAAAAATAAGTGATGCTACAAAAGTCTTAATAGTTGGTAAACAGATAGATGCCATAGGAAAAATGATAAGTATAATGGCAGAAACTCGAATACAAAATGAACTTGAACAAAAATGTAAAGACTTAGACATACAGGTACAAGAAGATCCGATTGCAAAGCTTCTTGAAATAATTAATGAAATGCATTTTGGCGATAATTTTCCTATTGAATGCCTTGAGCCTCCAAAACAAGAGATATCAACTCTTAAAAAGAGAATAAAGTATTGTAAGAATCCTATGGAGAAAAAGAAATTAGAGCAGGAATTAAATGCTTTATATAAAGAACAGAAGAGAAATAGGAGAATAACTATATGGCAGACAGACAAACCAAAACTATACAGTGGACAATAAATCTACCAATGGATTTTCCTTCAGATTGGGATGACGACATGATTGAGTTTCATCTTAATGAATCAAGTTGGTGTTGTAGCAATCTCATTAGTGAACTTGAAAAGTATGATGAGAAAAATGGCTGTATTTGTGGAATATGTGAAGCAAAAGTAGCTGAGAAGATTGGAGAATAAGTATATGGCGATAGGCGATGGGAAACATACTTTGGCAGACAGCTCTTTAAAACATATGACAAAAGATGAGCTAATAAGAATTATTCGCTGCTTAGAAAGTAATCTCAGAAATGCTCATGAGACAAATGATATTCAGTATGAGAATTGTAAGAGATTGTTAAGTGAAGAGAGAAATAAAACACTTGATGAAGTCCTAAAGGCTTGTGATATTGAATGTGGATTGTACAGTGGTGATGTTAAGAATCTTACAAGACAAGTTTTGATGAGAGTGTTGGATGGATTGAAAGAATAAATTTAACAGGAAAGATTCGTTTCTTGTGGAAATTTGAAAGGAGAATATATTAAATGAACGAAGAATTTTTATTAATCGTAGAAAGCTTAGAAAAATATAAGGATCTATTAGAAAGAAAAAATGATGAAATTTGTGACGGAATGACTGAAGGCGAAAAGAGAGCGTATCAGTTAGGGATTACAAATATGTATGAAATGTTGAAACAAATTACTGAACATGATCGCAACGAAGGTAATTATAATGTATTTGTTCCTGAGATTAAGGAAGAAGAATCTGGAGAATACGATTTAGAAGATTTTGTTAAATGGGATTCTAAGAACAGAGAATAAATAAGTAGGAATTATCGGTTTCTTGAGAACTGATTTAGATAATAAAGATATAAATTGCGAGTCTAGGAGGTGTATATGTTAAAGACTTTTGATGAATTATCTGAAGATGAAAGTTTGTGTAAATATTGTTCAGCAACTGATTATGGGGAACATAAGTCATGCATTACACCAAACGGATATTATTGGTGTGAAGGTGCATATTGTGAAGATGCTTACAGAGAATATTTAGATGATAACGAAACAAGTGAAAATGTTGTGAAATATGCAAGTAAAGTAATGCTTACGAATAAGGAGGATGTTGATGAGTACACCACTAAAATTTGAATTCGATTTTGAGGAAGTATTTGAAGGAATTAAACAAGGCGTTATTAGAGAATTGGAAGAGATGAATTTCGATGCTGCAAAAGATAATGCTATCAATCAGATAAAGAGTGAAATTAAATCAAAGATAGAACTTACATATAGTGACGAAAGAGAACTAAAAGACGAGATTAAAAATGAAATTAAAGAAAAAGTTTATGATTCGATTATCAAAGAAATCAGTGATAAATATGCTGACAGATTTAATGACTATATGGAAAACCAGTTGTCTAAAAATCCAGAACGACTCAGCTCATTACAGAATGTTATTAAAAGAGAAGTGAGTGAGAATTTGTATGACGATTTATATAGTTCTATTAGAAATGAAGTAATTGGACAGGTTAAGGATGCAACGACACAGTTATGTAATTTAATTGGTAATAATTCTGTCAAGATCAAAGACTCTAATAAGACTATTAGCAAAGAAGAGTATGCGGATTTGCTAGATAGAGATAGAAAATTAAGTGCGTTAGAAGCAGGTGGAGTTGATAACTGGGAGTGGTATGGAGAATCACTGGCTCAGTATTATAACGAAGAATAGCATAAGAAATTTCGATTTCTTGAGAACGAAAGGAGAATATATAAGTGAATGAAGTTTACATTGTAACGGCTGGTGATTATTCGGATTATCATATTGAAGCTGTATTCAAGGATAAAGCAAAAGCTGAAGCATATTGTAAATGCCATAAGGATTGTGAAATTGAAGACTTTGGTTTCAGTGATGACAATATTTATACAATTTTTAATTATGTAAGAATACAATATAACATTTATCTTAACAGAGATTCAGATAATAATCTATATGTTCAATTTGGAAGATTATCAAAGGAAGATGATGGTTGGTATAACAAAAATGATGTAAATGTCTCAGTATATGGTGATTGGTTAACTATCGTACTTAATAGAAAATTACCAGAAACTTATTATGAAAATAAAATCAGAGAAAAGTATACAAAAGTTTTATACGACCTAAGAGCAGAAATTAAGTATATGTTATCTGAGCAAGATACTAACTCTTTTGATAAAAGAGGAATTGCAGCAAATAATATCTTAGAAGCAATTAAAGACAAGTTTGGAATTGAGAAAGAGTAATCCAAGGAATCTGACATTTCTTGGTGCAGATTGGAGACAAGGAGAAATAAAATGTGTACTGATAGAGTAATTGCTTTGTTAAGCATATTTGTAATATTGAGTATTTTATTTGCAGAATTCTATATATGCTGCAAAGCGGATATTGAAAATATATCTATTCTCAATTCTATAAAGAATTTCGTTATTGATTTATTTAAAGATAGAAATATTTTAGGTAAATTTCTTTCAAGCGTTATATTTTTATTATCTATTCCAGGTATGTTATTTGTGATTCTTTTAGCAATAGTGGATGTACTCATAAAGTTATTTATAAAAATATGGAAGTTAGGTAATAGATAAAACTTTATATAAACAAGAGAATATATAGTTATGGGAGGTGAGAATGTGAATTATATAGAGTTCTTAAAATTTTCAAAGAGTGGTAAGGAAAAACAGAAAAACAAAAATATAATATATCCAGACAGCATATCAGAAAAATATTCACTGCTTGGAGATGATATTAGAAAACTTAATGATTTGGATTCTTTTGCAGATTATGTTGAATTTTGTATGAAGAGTGATCCTATTTTTGATTTATTTATTACATATGGTCACATAAGCAATGACGTTAAAACTTATAAGGATATGACAGATGGAATAATGAATCACTTTATAACTTTTGTGTGGAAAGTCTTTTATATCCCATTAACGAATTGTTTTTATGAAGAGAAAATAAAAGAATGTGTAAAACATGGTATTGATGGTGATATTCAAATTCTCATCTAAGTAAACAAACTCTTAGCGATTCAGCTAATAATTTCCAATAAAAATGAAAATCGAATAGAGAATAAACATATAGGGAGGAAAAATGGATAAAAGTTTTATACATGAATTTAACGAATTTGAAGTAAGAAATACTAAAAAATGTAGATGTAAAATTTGCGATAAAGAATTAAGCAATGAAAAGATCATATATTTAAAATCGTTCAGATTACAAAGTCAGCCATTCCATATATGTATTTCTTGTTGGAAAAAATTAAATATATTGGTTGAAGAAAACTTATCTTAAATAATTAGAATAAGTAAGTGAAAGGAGAAACTTATTTATGTCAGAAGAAGTAATTAAAATTTTAGACGCTCTTGCAGAAAAGTTTGGTCTTGCAATTGACTGGACTTCTGCAAATGTACTTCCATATTTACAGCAACTATGTGGTAAGTATGTTACATATGAAATCGCAACAAGTGTTGTGTGGATATTAATTGGTATTTGTCTGTTGTTTGTTGGAAAATATGCGATTGGAAAAGCAAAATATTGTTGGGGAAAGTATAATGAAGATCGGCATTCAGATTATGACCTTGGTGTTATTTGGCTTGGAATCTTAGCAGGAAGTGTAATTGTTGGAGGAATTATTGTCATTTTATACCAGACATTTGATATTGTTACATGCATTACATTTCCTGAAAAGATTATCATTGAAGAACTACAGTCAGTTTATTCGAGTTTGAAATAAATCACTGTTTCATTTGAAAATTTTAGGAGGTGAGAAAATGAACAAAGATAATTTTACATTATTAAGAGTTAATAAAGCAAATGGTCATGAAGATTATTGGTTTAAACCAGATGAAGATACAGCGAATAAGTTAGCAGAAAGTTGTATGGAAATGTGTATGGTTGGTGTCACAGAAGTGGTTTATTCCAAGGATGAAGATGTAGTTGGAATTAAGAGACAGTTTCCATTTAATTATGATGTTGTTCTTTCTAATGATGAGAATTTGAAAGCAGTTTTAAAAGATTTAAGTGTAGAATAGTGTCACTAATAGAGAATATATGAATAGAGGTGAGATACATAGAAGTAATTGAAACAAATCTAATCATTGATGAAAATAATATCATCAGAGATCATCAATCAAGAGTGGTTGAGGCAGATAGTTGGGATGAATATTGTAAAGCACATAAGAATTATGATGGTAAAGCAGTTTTCTTCAAGTCAAAAGTTATGAAAGGAAACAGTATACAATCTAATTGCAAAATTTCAAATTTGGAATATGATGAAATGCATTTGTCTTGTAATATCACAAGATTAAAAGATAATGGAGAAGAAATCTTTACAGATAAAAGATTGGCATATCGAATAGTTAATCCGACTTAATCAAGTCAAAAATTCCAAAAACAAATAACTGAACAGAGAATATTTGAATGGGTGGAAGAACAGCATACCCTTGGGTTTGTACGCTCAAAAATCACTGTTGAAGATAGATTTTACATAAATTTATTTTCTGTGTTCCAGTCGCAAGACTGTTCAAATATAGTTATCAAAAATTTTATTACATATTATAAGGAGGACATTTTTTAAATGGCAGAGACAAAGAAAAAAGGAAGATTATTTGATTTACCTGAAACAAAGGGTGCATTCCAGTTAAAGGGAGTTGTATCTGGTATGGAGAAGGATACGGCATTTAAGGAGATTAAGACCAAAAGTGGAAAACCTATGAGAATGCTTAATTTTGGCACAAGTTATCTTGATGGTGAGACATTATATGTTAATCTTCAGGGAATGGAGCAGGAGAATGTTTATTTCTCTAAGAGAGCTGAGAAGAAGGGCGAAAAGGCTGATACTGTAAAAGTACCTTGGGCTGATAGATTCTCTTATAACCGTGAAGGCTACCGTATGATTGGTAAAAACATTGGTGTAAAGAAGAAGGTTGATTCTGATGGTAAGACAGTTAATGACAAGAAAGTTCTTACAGATTTTGATGCTTGCAAGGAAGTTAAAGAAAATCTGAAGGACGGTGCAAGCGTATTTATTCGTGGAAATCTTGATTATAGCAGTTTCACAGATGACAAGGGTAATAAGAGAACATCTGCAAAGCTTGTTCCAAATCAGATTTCACTTTGCTCAGAGGTAAACTTTGATGATGAGAAGTTCGAGAAGCAGAATGATTTCAACCAGGTAATTATTTTCATGAGCATCGAGCAGGAAAAGGATGATAACGATAAGCCAACTGGTAGATTTATTGTCCTTGCAAAGATTGTTACATACAGTAATATTGAGGATGTTCAGTTTATCATTGAGGATAAGGCTCTGGCTAATAAGTTTAAGAAGTCACTTAATCCTTATAATGCAATTAAGGTAAATGGGCATATGGTTTCTTCTACTCAGACAGAGACAGTTACAACAGATGATGATGATAATTGGGGTGAAGAGGACAGTATGGACAAAGTATCTGCACCTACAAAGAGAGAGTTTATTATTACAGGAGCAAAGGGTTCTTCAATTGATAAGGAGCTTTACACAGAGGAAAATGTAACAGAAGCTATTGCAAAGATTAAGAATGCAAATAAGGCAGAGGAAAGTTTCGGTTCTGACTCTAATGACGATTGGGGAAGTGCTGATGGTCTTGACGGATCAGACGAGGATGAAGCGTGGGATTAATCCTTTAACAACTAGAGAATAACTAAGTGGAACGTCAGAAATGGCGTTCCAATAAATCAGATATTAGGAGGAATTAAATTTGAAAACAAGAGCAGCAAATAAAATTCAAACAAAATTAGTAACATTATTATACGGTGCAACATTCAGTGGAAAAACAACACTTGGATTACAGCTCGCAGATTTTAAGCGAAATGACGGTAAGCCATTTAGAGTTGCAGTCGTAGATGCAGAGGGTGGCGGTGTAGATGATGCAGTAGATGAGTTAGAAGATAGAGGTATTGATACAAGAAATATTCATATCTTCTACACACAGAGTCTTCAGGAGCTTACTACAATTCTTGACAAAATTAAGAATCACGACACATTCTATGAGTTTGACGAGGATGGTAACGAGACAGACGAGCCTATAGTAGACGCTGATGGAGAAGAGTTTTTCCCAGATGCAATCCTTATTGATGGTACAACAATTTTCCGTTTAACAAGTGAACAGGGATTATTAGAGTTATCAAAAAAGAGAAATACAATTAAGGCTGACAAGGATGGTCTGGTAGGTGCTGAAAGATTTGTAAAGATTCAGGGAGCAGATCTTGAGTTTAAAGATTATAAGAAACTGAATTATTCTGGACAGAATCTTGTACTTGATTTAATGGCAATCGGTATTAATGTAGTCCTCACCGCAAGAGAGAAAGATGAGACGGTACAGAAAATGGATAAGAATGGTCAGCAGGTATCAGTTTCTACAGGAAGAAAGGTACATGATAGTTTTAAGGGACTAGATTACAATGTAAAGACTATTCTTCATATGTACCAGGATTCAGAAACAGGTCAGATTTGTGCAGAGGTTGTAAAGGATAGAACAAGAGTACATAAAGCTGGTGATATTCTCGAAGATCCAACACTCCTTGATTGGCAGACAGTTATTGATAAAAATGTTGATAAGAAGGAATTTGTATTAAAGAACGACTTAGACAAAGCCGTGGAGACTGAGCAGGAAATGTATGAGAAGGAAGCAATGGAACTTCATAAGTCATTAAAGGGTGATACAAATACAGCAACAGAGTCATCATCTGACGATACAGATATTGAAGCAATTAAGAAAGAGATTATTGCTAAAAGAAATGCACTTCCACCTACGGAGAAAAAAGCAATGAAGGAAAAACTTGAAGCAGCAGGTCTTCCTACAGCATACAAGAATGTAACAGATGTTGAAATTCTCAATAAGGTATTAGCAATGTTTGATTAATTTTTGGTTATGTAAAGGTAGGATTATGGCAAGATACGTAAAAAAGAAGGAGTCATGTCTTACAAGGATTTGCGGATGTTGTAACAAAGAGATGTATATCGGCAAGGATAATATTGATGAAGCAATTTACTATGATAAAAAAACATATCATAGTGAATGCTTTATTGATATGAAAATACAAATACATACTCCGAAACTGATAAGAGAAGTTAAAACATTACCAAAATCAAATGATCTTTATAAGTATGGCATTGATATTCGTAAATACAAAAATGGTAATAGATATATAAAAAACGGAAAAGAAAAATTGCTCGAAGATTATAATGCTAAACGAATAGAAGAATACAATAATAAATTAAATTTATTTCAGCAAGAAAGTGATGAATTTAGAAAAGAATTTGTAAAAAGTCATGAATTCTTCGAAATAAAAGAAAATTCATACAAGCATTTTTCAAAGTCAATAGATAAACATTTAGTTTTTGAATTTATTATAAATACATATGATTTGACAATTATTCCTACTACAATTTGGCAAAAATTAGATGATATTTATAGCGGTACGTTCAGAGGAATGACTATTGGAATTCCACCATCTGATTTACTTGATATGTGGAAACGAAAAATAGATATGTTAAACGATTTAGCAAAAAAGAATGAGACGAATGGAGTACTTATGCAACCAGAACATCGGTTAACATATGATTTGTCTGTCTTAATTAACAAATATGACAGTTATCTAAGGTGGAAAGAAAAACAGAAAATACTTGAAGCTGAGAAAGAAACAGAAAAATCACAGAATATTGTCAGTCAATCAATTGGTTATACTAACGTGTCCAAAGACAGTAAGGCTGATACAGATGATATTTCAGGCTTGGTGGATGATATTTTTGGATAGGAGATAATATTGGATAATGAACATGAATTAAAAGACTGTAATGTGCAAGCAGAAATCCTATTTGTTGGTTCTATAGCAAAGGATTTAGACTTGATTGTAAATTACAGCACATTTATGAGAAGCAAGTATGATTTCTCTGATCCTGCGACAAAGTTCTTTTATGATAATCTTGAAACTTATTTTCTTACATTTTCACAAACATTAGATGAAACAAAAATGAATGTGTTTATGAGTCAGAATGAAGAACGACTTAAATTATATAAGCAGTATAAAGGTTGGAAAACACTTCAAAGGTTTATGACCTTGGCAGATGAAAATGATGTGAAAAATTATTTTGATACTGTTAAGAAATATTCATTGGTAAGAGAGTATGGAAGAAATGGGTTTCCTGTTGAAAAGATATTATCTCATAGAAACTTTGATAAAATGTCGCCAAATGACATTTACAGAATTATCCGTACAAAAGCAGATAAGATAAATACAGTAATTAATGCTGGTGAAGAAGCCGTTGAACTTACTGATAAAAACTCATCTCAAATCGACAAATATCTTGAAAAGCCAAATTTCGGCTTACCTTTCCCTTGGTATATGTATAACGAATTTTTTCTTGGTCTTAGAGAAACAAAGGTTCTATTTGAAGGATTCCTTTCTAATGAGGGTAAAACAAGAAAACTTGTACTTTTAGCAGCTTATGTAGCACTTGTGCAGAATAAGAACTTTTTTCTTATGAGTAATGAGATGGACGAAGAAGATCTTCGTAGTTGTCTTATTACGACTGTTATTAACAATAAAGAGTTTCAAGAATTGCATGGTGTACATATTACAAAGCCTGAAAAAGAGATTGTATTAGGTGTTTATCATGATAAAAATGGTGACATTATCAGAAGAAAAATTGACGATAATGGTGTTTATCTTGAAAGCAATGAAGATTACATAAAGAGAATAAAAGATACGTCAGAGGAATATTGGAATGTAAAAAAAGTTACAGATTGGATTGATAGTAGTGACCGTAAGGGTAAAGTTATGTTTAAAGATGTTGGAGATGATTATAGCCCTGAGAGAATTGAATTTGAATTGCGTAAAGCAAAGATGGTTCAGAACATTAAATATTATGGTTATGACACGTTAAAAGGTTATAACACTGATGATTGGTCACAGATTAAACAGTTTGCAACTAAATTGAAAGAATTAACAAAAGAACTTCGTATGAGTGGATATGCAGTATTCCAGTTAAGTGATGATACGGTGTTTACTGATATTTTTAGTTTGAGTAGTAATAACATTGCCAATGCAAAGCAGATAAAGCATGTAGCTGATATTCTGAATATTGGTAAAAAGTTAAATAAGGAAGAATACCATAAGTATCAAGTTGTTTTAGAATGTGATTCTTGGGGTGAGCCAGTGACGGAGGATTTGGATTTAAGTAAACAATATTTTTGTATCAAACCAGATAAAAACAGAGCAGGTAGTAAGGACAAGATTATGCTATTTGAGATTGATTTGAACTTAAATATTTGGAGAAATATAGGTTATATCATTAAAAAACCAAAAAATAGTGACTAATTGGAGGGTGGCAGCTTGGATGTAAAAGAGTTGAAGAATTATATATATGAAAATAATTATTGTGAACAGATATTAGAATCCGTTGGTTGCCACCATATCAAATATCATTCAGTTGGAGCATATTGGACTGCTGGTAATCCTGATGGAGATAATAAAGGAGCAATTATTTTATACAATAATGAGTCCCTTATCTGCTTGAATAAAACTCGACAAATGATAAAGGGTAACAGACAAACAGATATTATTGATCTTGTGTGTTATGTCAAAGACCTTACATTTCCAGAAGGATTAAAGGAAATATGCTCAGAAATAGGAATGTCCTATTATCACGATTTTGAAGAGGATATTCCAGATAGTTTTAAAATACTGAAAATGTTAGAAGATATGGATTCTAATATATCAGAAGAGAAAGAAAAACCATTACAACCTATTTCGGAGAAAATACTTTCGTATTATAAGCCTTATGTGAATGATTTATTCTACGAAGACCATATAGATTATGAAACACAAAGAGAGTTTGAGATAGGTTTTGATGAAGAAACAAACCGATACACAATTCCTATTCGTTCTGAATTAGGAGATTTAGTCGGTGTAAAAGCAAGATATTTTGATAGAAAAGTACCTGATGGAATGAATAAATATATTTATTTAGAGCCATGTGCAAAATCAAAGATTATATATGGATTGTATAAAACTCTTCCTTATATAAAAAGAACAGGAAGGATTTATGTTGGTGAATCTGAAAAATTTGTTGAACAAGCATGGAGTTATGGTTATCAAAACACTGGTGGTACAGGTGGAAAGGAACTTTCACAATATCAAATTGATATGCTAGTTAGACTTGGTGTTGATATAATTTTATGTTTAGACAAAGATGTAAAAAAAGAAGAATTGGAGGAACTAGCAGAAAGATTTCCTGATGGTGTTCCACTTTATTACATGTTTGATGAAGACAATATTCTTAATGAAAAAGAATCACCAACAGATGATCCTATTAAATGGAAGCACTTAGTAGAGAATAATATATACAGATTAAGATAGGAAGGTGCGTATTTGAAGTATAAATTATATGAAAATAGCGACAATAATACTTCCAATGTATTAGAGGAAGTTTTAAGAAATAGAGGAGTTGATGATTATGAAAAATATCTCAACTTAGATGAAGATGTTTTAATTCCATACGAAAATTTGGATAACATGAATAAAGCAGTAAAGTTATTTATGAAACACTTTAATAACAAGGATAAAATTGAAATACTTATTGATGAAGATCCAGACGGTTTTTGTTCAGCAGCTATGATGTATTCTTATATTAAGAAAATGAATGCTGATTATCCAGTTAATTACATATTACATGCAAGAGCAAAGGCACATGGACTAGATGATGATATTGTGATATCTGATGATACAAGATTATTGATTATCCCTGATGCTGGTACAAATGACACAGAACAGTGCAGAGAGCTTTCAGAAAAGGGTATTGATATACTTATTCTTGATCACCATGAGTCAGAAGAAAAAAATCCATATGCATTGATTGTAAATAATCAAATGAGTGACAATTATTCTAATAAGGATTTTTGTGGAGCAGGTGTTGTATATAAGTTTTTACAAGCATTAGATGCTGAGACATGGAATGAGTTTGCAGATGACTATTTAGATTTGTGTGCATTGGCAAATATAAGTGATGTTATGGATATGCGTTCATTTGAGACAAGATATATTACAAATCTTGGATTACTCAATATTACAAATAAATGTTTTCAGGCACTTATTAAAGCACAAGATTACAGTATAAATGGTAAGGTTAATATTCACAATATCCAATGGTATATAACACCTATTTTGAACGGAATGATTCGTATCGGTTCAAGTGATGAAAAGGAATTGTTATTTAGAGCTTTTATTGAAAAAGATGAGTTCTTTGAATATAAAAAAAGAGCCACAAAGAATAAGCCAGCAGAAACAATTCAAGAAAGCATTTATAATAGAGCTGCTAGACTTTGTAAAAATGCAAAATCACGACAAGATAAAATGAAAGAAAAAGGCGTAAAAGCCATTTCAGAAGTTGTAGATAATCTTCCAATTGATGATAAAGTTATTATGGTTGATGTATCTGACTTACTTGATAGTGGATTAACTGGTGTTGTAGCAATTAAAATTGCAGAGCAATATAATAAACCTTGCATTCTGCTAAAGAAACATTTTGATAAAAAGACAAAAACAACTGTATTTGGTGGTAGTGCAAGAAATATTGATAATAGCCCAATTGATAGTTTTAAAGATATTGTTAATTCAACAGGTATTATTAATGGTAAAGGTCATGCAAATGCTTTTGGTATTGTAGATTTGCCAGTCGATAATAAAGAAAAAGCAATAAATATGATGAACAGTATTCTTAGAGATACTGAGTATGATTCTACATATCGTGTAGATTTTATCTTAGACATTAATCATGTCACAATCCCTTTAATTATTAAGTTATCACAGTTTGAAGATATTATTTGTCAAGGAATTGATGAACCTATGCTTGCAATAGAGAATATATCATTGACAAGAGATTGTTTTGAAGTATTTGGCAAGAACGAAGATACTATCAGTTTTATGGTGAATGATATTAAATATATTCAGTTCAAATGTAAAGAAGGTAATCAGTTATATGATTTTCTTCAAAACGCATGGGATGATAATGATAGTATTACATTTAATATTGTCGGAAAACCTTCAATAAACGAATATAACGGTATTAGAACACCACAGATTATTATCGAAGATGTAGCTGTTATTAGTACAAATAGTAACGATGAAGACGATGATTGGTAGGAGGTGAGTTATGTATAGTTCATTACATAACCATACATATTATTCATTACTTGATGGATATGGTAGTCCAAAAGAAATGTTGGACAGAGCAAAAGAAATAGGGCTAAAGGCATTTGCTATAACTGAACACGGAAATGTATATTCTCATATTTATTTTGACCTAATTAAAAAAGACTATCCAGATATTAAAATGATATATGGATGTGAGTTATACGAATGTGAAGATATTACTATTAAGGATAAAGACAATAAATATTTTCATTTGATTTGTTTGATAAGAAATGAGCAAGGCAGAAAAGACTTAAATAAAGTTATTACAAAAAGTAATTTTGAAGGGTTTTATTTTAAACCACGATGCACAGTAGAAGATATTAAACCCTATGCTGAGAATTTTGTTATTTCTTCTGCTTGTTTAGCAAGCAAGTTAGCGAGAGAGTTAGATTTTGAGAAGTGTATTGAATATGTTAATGAATATAAAGAAGCTTTTCCTTATTTCTTCCTTGAGATGCAGTCGCATTCTCACCAGGATCAGTGTTCATATAATCAGAAAATTTTAGAACTTTCAAAAAGAACAAATACCCCATTTATCATTACAACAGATAGTCATGCACCTAAAAAAGAAGATTTGTATTATCAGGACAAGCTTATTCAGATTGGTAGAAAAAGTAGTAACAACGACAAAAATGCTATCGAAAATAGTGAGGTGTATGAAGGTTGCTATATGCAATCTGAAGATGAAATTCATGAAATTATGGATAGTCAGATTGGATATGAAAATGTATGTCTTGGATTGGAGAATACTAATAAAGTAGCAGATTTAATTGAAAATGTAGATATGCCATTTCAGAAACCACAGTTACCTACATTCCCATTACCTGATGGATATAGAGATAACAATGAATTCTTATGGCATTTAGTTAGACAAGGTTGGAAAGATAGAGGATACGACAATCTTAGTGAAGATGAACAGCAAGTAAGAAGAACTAGGTTGAACTACGAGATGGGTATTATTCATTCAATGGGGTTCGATGGTTATTTCTTGTTTGTATGGGACTTTATCAAGGCTGCTGAGAAACTTGGAATTGAAGTTGGTAAAGGAAGAGGAAGTGCAGCAGGTTCTTTAGTTTGTTATTGTTGTCATATTACGGATATTGATCCGATTAAATATGGACTCATTTTTGAGAGATTCTTAAATCCTGAACGAGTAGGACTTCCAGATATTGATACAGATGTTGGTAACAGAGATGCAATCATTGATTACCTTGTAGACAAATATGGAGAAGAAAGAGTATGCCAGATTATTAACTACTCGTATATCACCCCAACAGTTGCAATTACTGACGTTGGTAAAATACTTGGATTTCCATATAATCAGATGCAAAAACTTTCACAGAAATTTACATTCGATAAATGGGATGACTGTATGAAAGCAAATCCAAATTTACTCGCAGACAATCCACAATATGCTGATTTGTTTGATATTGCAAAGCATTTAAGTGGTCGTGTTAAAACCGTTTCTATTCATGCTGGTGGTGTTGGAATCGTTGATACAACAATTAATGACTATATGCCAATGAAAATAGGAACTAAGGGCGAGCATGTAATTCAAGTTGATAAACATTATGTAGAAGACATTGGAATTGTAAAGTTTGACCTTCTTGGAGTAGCAACACTTAATCTTGTGAAGGAAATTAAGGATGATTTACACTTAGATCCTTGGGATTATGATATCAATAATCCAGAATTTGAGAATGACAGAGCTACATATGAATTATTGGCAAGTGGTAAGACCAATGGTGTGTTCCAGGTTGAATCGGCAGGAATGAAAGATTTGCTTATTCGATTAAAACCAAAGCTTGAACAGTTAGACTTTGAGGTTATATCCGTTATTTTGGCATTATATAGACCTGATAGTATGGGAGCACTTGACGAGTATGTTGAAATGGCAACAGGTGGAAGTAGACCACCATCAATTCATCCAGATATGGATGAAATTTTAAAAGACACAAATTACTGTATGATTTATCAGGAACAGCTTCTTGATATTGTTAAGAAGTTTGGTGGAAGAACATACGGTGGTGCTGACTTATTCCGTAAGGCGATTGGAAAAAAGATAGTTGAATTAGTACAGAAAGAGTCAGAAATTCTTCGTGGTGAAATTGTAGCAAACGGATATTCTAAAGAAATTGCTGATAAAATTGCGAATGAATTGTCACAAAAAGGCGGTTATCTATTTAACAAATCACATTCTTATAGTTACGCAGTTCTTTGTTTCGAGACAGCTTGGTTCAAAGCACATTATCCAACATATTTTTTCAAAGCTTTATTCAATCAGAATAAGGATAAAGCAGGAGCAATTAACAAATACATTCTTGATGCAAGGTATTTTAATGTGGATATTATGCCACCGAATATCAATCATTCTGGAATGAATTTCACAGTTGATAAAGATAAGGTTCTTTTTGGATTATCTGCTATTGGTGGAATTGGTGAATCACTTTCTAAGCAAATTATCGAAGAAAGAGAGAATAATGGTATATACAAATCGTTTAATGATTTGATTCAGAGACTTTCCTTAGGTAAGGCATCTGTTATTGCACTGATAAAATCTGGTGCAATTCCTTGCAAAAATAAGCGTGAAAAACTTATATCATATCTTAAATCAGAGTATCAACCATTAAAATTCTCAGAAGTTCAATCATTGCCTACCTATAAGAAACTCGAAGAAGATTGGAATATTGACTTAAAGAAGTACGTAATTCCTTCATCTGGAAAACGAATTGTATATGACAAGGAAGCACTACTTACTGAATATAACAGATTGAAAAAGATACAGTTTGAAGAAAATCAGAAGGTAAGATTCCAAAAGTACATAGATGATAACAAAAAATATCTTGAGGATGAACAGTTTTGGGAGTTCCAAACATTACAGGTATTCATTAATGACAATCCTTTTGATGCAGCTTATACATTTTTAACACCATTTGAAGATGTTCCTGATGGTGAGAAGTGTACATTAGTTGGAATTATTGCAAAGGTTCAGAAGAAAAAAGATAAGAATGGTAAGCAGTTTGCTTATATAAATATCTATTCAAGTTTTGGACTTGTTGAAGGAATTGTATGGCACAGTCAATTAAAAGAATATGAAGACCTTGTAAAAAAAGGACAACAAGTAGCAATTCTTTGTAAAAAAGATAGTGAAGAAAAAGTTATTGTAGAAAAATTAAAGCCTTACAGTAAATGGCTTGAGTATGTAAGAAAGAAAGGAGTATCAGTCTAAATTGGATGAAGATGAGATTTATAAATTCACTGCAATAATTACATATGAGCAATACTATTCAGATGACTCGACATGGGGTGTCTTTGGATTTTCAACAACCGATGATATTCCATTCTTTACAAAACTAACAAAAGCATTTGATCCGTTTGGTGATAATAAAACCCCTGATGAAGAGAATAAAAAGATGAGTAAACTTGCAGGTAAGATGCAGCACTTAGTTGTTGGTGGAGAATATGTAGTTAAAGCAAAGTATAAAAAGGATAAAAAATATGGTGATCAGTATGTGCCGATTGCCATATATGCAATTATCCCACAGAGTAGAGAGACGCAATTATTATTTTTAAAGTCAATGATTCCTGAATGGATGGCTGACAATTTAATAAATGCTTATCCAAATGTGGTTAATGATGTTGCAAATGGCACATTGAAAACAATTGACTACAGTCTTGTTAAGGGCGTAAGAGAGATTACATGGAACAAAATCAAGGAGAAGATAATCAATAACTATCTTATTTCTGACATTATTTCAATGCTTAAACCAATTGGTGTTACATATGCAATGATTAAAAAGTTATTATCAGAAGAACCTAATCCAGTTTTATTAAAGCAAGAGTTAGAGAAAAATCCATACTTGATGACGAAAATTGACGGGATTGGTTTTAAGAAATGCGATGACCTTGCATTAAAATTAAAACCAGAATTGATTGATTCAACTCAGAGACTTGTAGCTTTTGTTCAATATTATTTTAAAGACTTAGGAGAAAGTAAGGGACATACATGGTGTTCTGAAAAGATCCTAAGATCAGCGATCAGTAATAACGTATATGAGTGTTGTAATAAGGTTGATTGGCTATTAGAAAATAATGAGTTTCTTCATATTGATAATGGTCGAATTGGTCTGAAGTATTATTACGATATTGAGATGCAGATTTATCATTTGATATTAAATAAATCAAAACTCAACACTACAATTAATATCTCTGATGAAGCTATTGAATTAGCTATAAAACATGCAGAAGAAGAACAAGGCTTTGGTTATGTAGTAGAACAGTTAGATACAATTCATAATAGTTTGCACAGAACAGTGAGCTTAATAACAGGAAAAGCTGGTACTGGTAAGACTTCAATAATGCGAGCAATTGTTAAGGCTTATATGGAGAATAATTATATGATGACAGCTTCAGCACTTTCAGCAATGGCAGCTCAAAGAATTACAGAAGCAACAGAATTTCCTGCAATGACTATTCATAGAACACTTGGATGCCAAGGTTTAAATGATTTTACTTACAATAAGGATAATCATTTGATTACAGATGTTGCATTTCTTGACGAGGGAAGTATGGTTAATGCCAGTTTATTTTTACATTGGCTTGAGGCAATTGGAGATAATACAAGAATTATTATTTCAGGAGATCATAAGCAGTTACCACCTATCGGATTTGGTAATGTATTCTCAGATTTAATAGAAATGTTTGATGATTCAGTAGTAAGTAAATTAGTAAAACCAATGAGACAAGCTGAGAAGTCAGGAATACTTGTTGACGCTAATAAGATTAGAGAGAATATCAATCCTATATCGGAAAAGTTACAACCAAGAATTATTCATGGTGAATTACAGGATATGTATTATATGTTCCGTACAAATCGACAATCTCTTTTCAATATAGCTGTGAAGACATTTATAAAGTCTGTAGAGTCAGATGGAATAGACAATGTTGTAATTGCAGTTCCTCGTAGAAAGGATTGCTTAAATAGTACAACTGAGATTAACAAGGTTATTCAGAATGAGTTGCTTGGAGACGTATTACAGAGCATTGATGGATTTGATACGACATTTAAACTTGGTGCGAAAGTAATGCAAACAGTTAATGACTATGACAAGAATGTATTCAATGGTGAAATAGGTTATGTCACTAAAATCAGTGAAAGATACGAAGGTAAGAAAAAAGAAGAGTATTGTGAAGTAACTTACACTGATATTTTTGGAAAAGACAAAATCATTGAATACACAAAGAAAGAATTAGCTGCTTTGGATCTTGCTTATGCTATGACAGTACATAAATTGCAGGGTGCTGGTCGAAAGACAGTAATTGGTATTATTGATAATACACATCATCAGCTTCTTGATAACTGTATGCTTTACACATTGTTGACTAGAGCAAAGAAGAGATGTTTGTTATTAGCTGAACCAGAAGCATTTTTACAGTGTATTAGAACAAGTCATAACAATAGAAATACTTGGATGATGTTAATGACATCAATAATAGAGAGTAATGTGCCAACAAATGTAATTAAAAATGGCGTGGTAGAAAAAACTGAAGTCTTGGAATGCCCATAAATAGGGCATTTCAGAGACTCAAAAAGCCAATGAAAGACGGATTTCATGCCGTTCTCAACACAATATATAGTAGTTGGATAAATACACAACTGCTATATATAGTATATAACAAAGGAGATGATGCTACATATATGAAATTTTATGAACGATTAGAACACTGGTCATATTTATTAAAATCAAAAGCATTATATCATGAGCTGAAATATTATGTAAAGAAACGACAAACACATATTAAACGATTATATGGTTTTAATAGTAGAGGGATCGGCAAAACATATAATCTGATGAAAATTAGTGGTAAATATAAAATTCCTGTTATTGAACCGATGGGAAGTATGGCAGATTATGCATATAAAATGCATTTAAAATTCAATCCAATTGTACTTACACCAAGTCAGTTGAAAGGGAGAGTGCAGCCAGGAACAATTATATTGGTTGATGAAAAACAATTATTGAATGAAAATGCTAAATCTAAATTAGATAGATATATACAAGTTGGATTTGAAACAGAGAATTAAATATAAGGAGAATACTTTATGAGCTCAACAAGAGACAATACATATACAAATACTAATAAAAAGACATTTTATTTATCAGATAATGTAGATAATGAATCTATTGGTAAATTGATGTGGGATATTTTATATCAGATTCGAGAAGATGATGAGAAGGATGAGAAAGAGAAAGATTATAAACGTGAACCAATTAAACTATACATCAACTCGTATGGTGGATCTGTTTATGATATGTGGGGGTTAATTGATGTCATTCTTAATAGCAAAACTCCAATATATACATATTGTACAGGATATGCAATGAGTGCAGCTTTTAAGATTTTCTTAGCAGGTCATAAAAGATATTGCTATAAACATTCAACATTTATGTATCATCAGATGAGTTGTAGGTTATCAGGAAAACTTCAGGACATTGAAGAAGATAGAAAAGAAATGGACGATCAAAATACAAAGATTGAAGAATATGTAATCGACAGAACCAATCTCACAAAAGATGATATTAAGGAAATTTGTGAAAAGAAGAAAGATTTTTATATTCATTCTGATAAAGCAGTCAAATATGGAATTGTTGATGAAGTTTTGTAAAAGTTGAATTGACGGATTTCGTAAGGAGGTAAAATACATGAAATATAAAATTAGCGATGTATACATAAATGTAAATGGCGAAGATATTGCGGTTGGTGTTGCCCTTGGAGAAGAGGATAAACCACAGTCTCCATTTAGAACAGAATATGTTACAAATTCAGAGTATGAAAAGGGGCTAAAAGAATTTCGATATGGTAAACAACAAATTGGAGATCTTGTTTATCATTGTATAACACAGTTTAAAAACTTTACTGCTACATGTCCAATAAAACAGAAGTGGATTGATGAATTAGAAAAAATGGGATACGACATATCAAAATTGAAATATGAAATTGCAGAGTAAACGACAGTTTCTTTGGAAGAGAGGATTAAATATGGAAAAAAGAGATTTAATGGTAGAAAAGGTTATGAACAATAAAAGATTAAGAGATAAATGTCTTAAAGATTTTGGATACGAAGTGAAAAATTATTCAGATGATGATTTGGCATATATTATGTATGCAATTACAGAACAGGGTGGATTAAAAGATCAAGTAAAAGCTTCAAAAGCATTAGCTGTTGTTGATCAGCTTGCAAAATTTGCTTGTAGTAATACGGATTCAACAATTATGGGGAACTATACTATTGATACATTAAAATATTTTGAGGTTATAAAATAACAGTAAACCATTATTTCATGTGGAGATTAGGAGAAAAAATATGACATTAGATAAAGAAACGATGAAAGTAAGCACAGCATTAAGAATTGCAAAACAGTATTATCCACAGGATAAATTAGAACATGCGCTTAGAGTTGCTACATATGTATCAGAAAATATCTTTATTCCATACGATTTAAGAGATGAATGTGTGGCTTTGGCAATTATGCATGATCTTGTAGAAGATACAAATTTTAAATCATCTGGTTTGCCAGATAATTTCCAAAACGCATTATTACTCTTAACTAAACCAGATGATCTTTCGTATGATGAGTATTGTCAGAGGTTTAAGAAGTATAACACAAATGATTATTTGTGTGCATATTGGGTTAAATTAGCCGATATGAAAGATCATTTGTCACTAACAGATACACTTACAGATAGGTTAAAAGAAAAGTATCTAAGTGGATTGAGATATTTATTATAGAAGAAATCTAAACTTTCTTTTTGAATTGGAGGTAAAAATTGAAAGAATGCGCAACAAAATATTTGCGAGTGACAATACACGATAATGATTTTTGGTACTCATTATCATTACTTGCAGATATGTTATATGAAATATTTATTGGAGAAGGTCGATTCCCAGAAGAAGATGAACTTCCGTTACTGAAGAAATATATACAACCATTGTGGTTTTCATTGCATAATTTAGATTCTATCATGAGTTGGAATAAGAACTCGGTTGAATTTAAAGAAACGATTGAAAAATATTTTGAACCAACATTAGAATTTGTAGATTATCTTGATATTCCTGATTGGGATAACGGTGAGAGTGTCTACATTCCAATGTTTGGAAATGCAGAAATTATAAGAAAATGACAAAAAGATATTTAATTAGATTTTTAGAAAACAACGAAAGGATTTAATAAAATGAAATATGATGAAATCAAAGTTGGATCTATGTGTGCATACGATATTAATTCTTGTATGCCTGGATTTGAAATTGGAAAGGGATTAATGGTTGATAAATATATAGAAGGAAATACAAAAATGTGTGTCATTTATAATAAAGAAACACATAAAGTTATATATCGTTCATGTAATGTTGTTCGTGAAATTTTATAGGAGATAATAAGTATGAAGGTATCAGAAACATATAAAAGAATTATTTGTCCTAACTGTAATGGACTTGGTAAATTGATTCATACAAATAGAATATCTATTGATGAAGATGAAGATTTGGAAGAAGTATGTAATTATTGCAATGGGAAAATGATCGTAAACAGAAGAATATTAATTGAAGATTTAGATATTGATTCGAGGCGAAATAATAATGAAATATAAAACTATTGACGAATTAAAAATGCTTTATAAAAATAAACCCATATTGAACAGATTATCAAGAAGTATAATTATACTGAACATTATTGCAAATGATTTTGAAAGCAAAAATGAAGAATTGGATGAAATTTCATTAAAAGCAACACATTTAAAAAAAGAAATACAAGAGCTAAAAAAAGATATTTATAAAAAATTAAATGAATAAAAAATCTTAAAGTGTTCTGCTCACTATTCCTCAATTTAAAAGAGAATAACTAAATATAGAGGTGATAATATGGGATGTCATACATGGTTTTATAGACCAATAACAGAAAAAGAATTTGAGTTGATGAAAGATTATGCGCCAATTGAAATTAGTGATTTAATAAATGAAGATTATATTAAAATTGGTGGATATGATAAAACTTTATATGATTTGTTAATGAAATCTTATAACGAGAACTTACCTTGTGTTTATGGATGTTATTGGTGGCAGCTTGGATGGGGAGATTGTAATCCAGAGTTAAATAATTGTCACGCTACATGCTATATATCCAAATTAAAGGGCTTATATATTGAAGTAGAAGAATACGGTGATACATTTCGAGTGAATAATTACCCAACAAAAATTATTCATAGTCGTAGAGAATTAAGACGTTGGATGGGAAAGAAATATTTCAATTTATCCCAATATCAATTAGAAAGAGTCTCAGAGTTTTTTAGGAATAATCGAGGTGGCATTATAAAATTTGGGTAACATGAGAAATAAAAAAATTAATATTTATTGTGGTTGGCACAGAAGTACAATTATTAAACAGCGACCTATAATAAAAAATGATTTTATATTTCAAATAAAATGTTTTGAATGTAATGGCAGTGGAATTTTTGATTGTGGAATTAAAGAAGAAAACGGAACTTGTGTTTCTTGTAATGGAACAGGGAAACAATATATTGGAACAATATAACATAATAAATGAGTTTTCATATGAAAACACATTAGGAGGACTAAAATGAAACAGGCGAGTATTCCATTATATATAAGGTTTGGTGAAATACCAAATGATGAATCGAGCAAAGTGCACAGGGGAGACGCGATTATTAGAAAAGAAGGTGGTGTATCGGTATGGAGGGCAGTGGAATCAGACGGAATATACTACCCTATACTTCCAGCAGATTTTAATAAAAATGCAATATCGGATTATTTTAATCTATTATTAAAAAGCAACAAAAGAGTTTATTTAGTAACAGGGGATGAATTGTTTATTGAGGGTGCAGATAGAGAACCTTTGTTAAATAATATAAAAATTATTAAAGAAATTACGAATTATTACAGAGATAACAATAAGAAAAAATAAATTTAAAAGGAGGATTAAATGGGAACTATTACAATTTTACCAGAAACAACTAAGAACCCAATTACATTAATGGGTGCAAGAGCAGGATGTTGTTGGAACGCAAATATTACAGATGATGAAAAGAATTATAAGCGTGGACTTGATTGTATTAAGTCAGGACATGGGCGTGTCATGGAGTATGTGAATGTAGAAATGATTATTGATGGATATTCAGCTCGTACAATTCGTGAATGGTATACTCACGTAATTGGGGCTACGAAACTTCAAGCATCAACACGTTATATCAACTATGAAAATTTCGATTATGTAACTCCTGCATCAATTCAAAATAATGAATATGCATTTGCGCAATATAAAAGCATAATGTCAAATATTTGTTATGGAATAAAAGAATTAGAAAAATGTGATATCCCAAGAGAAGATATTGCAATGGCATTACCTCTCGGTATGTCAACAAAAATTGTTGATAAGCGTAACCTTAGAAGTCTTGTTGATATGAGCAGAGTAAGGATGTGCAGTAGAGCTTATCACGAATACAGAAAAATGTTTAATGATATTTGTAATGCATTAAGAGAATATTCAGATGAATGGAAGTGGATTGTAGACAATCTTTTTCATGCAAAATGTGATGAAGTAGGGTATTGTACTGAAACTAAGTCATGCGGTAGAAGACCGAAGCTGGAAACCATTGAAAATCAAGGCTTTTTGAAGGTCTAAAACCAGAAGAATTGTTCATTTCATAGAGAGGAGGAATTATGAGAAATCCGAATAGATTATATGACTTTTATAATGAAGTAACCCGTCTACATATGACTTATATGCCTGATTATAGAGCAGGGCAATTCTGGCTGAACTTTCTGTCGTGGTTGCAGAATGAAAAGAAGCGAGATCCATTCTTCCCAGAAGAGGTAGAAATGCTTACATATTTAAAAGAATATTGTGGAGAAAAATAAAAATGCAATACATATTATCAGAAGAAGAGATGAAACAAGGCTTTCCTCTGCTTTATAGTTATTCGACAGAGCTTCCGATAGAAGAGGGTTTTGATGAAGAAAAGAATTTGAATAACCAAGGATTCTTTACGTATATGGAAGATATAGGACGAGGACAGTGTAAAATTACAGTATTTATTAAAGATAATTAGGAGGGATTGAATGGATAAATTTGATATTGCAGCAAGAGTAAAGCTACTCAATAAAGCTTCAGAAGCTTATTATAATACAGGACAGCCTATTATGAGCGATACTGAGTTTGATAGTAAACTTGAAGAATTGAAACAATTTGAAGAGGAGACTGGAATTGTATTAGCAAATAGTCCAACACATAATGTCGGGGCAAAAGTATTAAACAACATAAAAGAAGTAGCACATAAAACACCAATGTTGTCACTTGAAAAGTGTCATAGTGTAGAAGAAATTATTAAATTTACAAATGGTCACAATTTAGTAGCATCTGTAAAACTTGATGGTCTTACTGTAAGACTTACTTATAAAGATGGAAATTTGATTTTAGCAGAGTCTAGGGGAAATGGTATTGTCGGATCTGATGTAACTGAACATATTAAGCAGTTTACAAATGTGCCATTACATATTAATAAAGAAGGAACTTATGTAATTGATGGCGAAGCATTGATTAAGTTAGATGATTTTGCGGAAATTAATAAAAATGGAGAATATAAGAATAGTCGTAACCTCGCAGCAGGTACATTGTCAAGTCTTGATACATCAGTGGTAAAAGATAGAAAATTATCTTGGTACGCTTGGGAAGTTGTTGAAGGTTATAGAAATAATTCTTTTTCTGAAACACTAATCAATGCACAGGATCTTGGATTTGATGTAGTTCCATTTGCTAATTTGTCATTGGCTTTAATGTCTGTTAATGAAGCTATTGATTGTTTTTTAGACATAGCGAAGGAGAAATTTCTTCCTCAAGATGGCGTGGTATTTAAGTTTGATGACATTGAATATGGTAAATCTCTTGGTAATACTTCTCATCATTTCAGAAATGGTATTGCTTATAAAGTGTTTAACGATTCAGTAGAGACAACATTAAGAAACGTAGAATGGAGTTGTGGTAAGACAGGTGTTTTAACACCAGTTGCAATTTTTGATACAGTAGATATTGATGGTAGCGAAGTTAGTAGAGCATCACTACATAATATTAGTGTAATGGAAGAAATTATGGATAGTCCTTGGGTTGGGCAAAAGATTGGTGTTTATAAGGCAAATTTAATTATACCAGCAATAAGATGGGCAGAACAATTAAACTATGATAATCAGAATAGTTCTAATAAACAATTTTTTGATATACCATCTGTTTGTCCAATATGTGGAGCTTCTACAAAAATTATTAGAGACAATGAATCATCGGTTCTTTATTGTACCAATGATAATTGTAAGGGCAAGCTTCTTGGCAAACTTACACATGCGGCTAGTAAGAACGCACTTAACATTGATGGTCTTTCAGAATCTACAATTGAAAAATTTATCAATCTTGGTTGGTTAAATTCCATTAAGGATATTTATTACTTATCAGACCACAAAAATGAGATGAAAACCTTGGATGGGTTTGGTAAGAAGTCTGTTGAAAAACTTCTTTCATCTATTGAAAAATCTCGTAACACAAATCTTGAGCATTTTCTTTATAGCTTATCAATTCTGTTGTTGGGAAAATCGGCAAGCAAAATAATAGCTGAAGCTGTTAATTATGAATTTTGCGAATTCATTAGAGTAATGACATTAACAGGTGCTAAATATTTTGAATATATTCCTGGGGTTGGTGATGTTCTTATCAATTCAATGGACGATTATTTTAACAAACATTGTTCAGAAATTTGGGAACTTTCAAAAGAATTTACATTCGATACACCAAAATCGACCATGTCTGAATTAATAAAAAGTTTAGACAATAAAACATTTGTTATAACGGGAAGTGTAAATCACTATGCAAATCGTGATGAACTCAAAGCAGATATCATCGCTCATGGTGGAAAGGTGGCTGGATCTGTTTCATCTAAAACAGATTATCTTATTAATAACGATATCAACTCAACATCATCTAAAAATACAAGGGCAAAATCTTTGAACGTTCCCATTATCTCAGAAGATCAATTCTTAGAAATGATTCATTAATCTTTGTTTTCAAACAGAGAATATCTATATGTAACAAATCAAACCAAAATCCATTATACAACATAATAAGGAGAAATAATAAAAAAACGTATAGCAATTTTAGTATGTTTATTTGCTGTATCATTCCCTGTCGTCCCCATTTGGGGACAGAATAACAGCATTTTAAAAGACAACTTAGTATCAGGCGTAACAGAAGATATGACTTTGGTTATAGAAGAATCTATTTCTAAAGCACAAGTCGATGTTATATCAAAACGACAACTAGATAAAATTCAAGAAGCTGTAACAAAAATAAATGCTTTAGACACTTCTGATACAAAAGAATGGTTTAAGAATTATAAAGAAATTGAACAAGAATACTCTGCATGGGTTGATCCTGATGAGTCTATTTATGATTATTTTAATTCATATGAGTTAGAATTGTTATTCAGAATAGTAGAAACTGAAGTGCGTGGAGATACATATTTTGACGAAAAGGTAAATGTTGCAAACGTGATTCTAAACAGAATGGAACATGACGATTTTCCAAAGTCAATGCATGATGTTATTACACAATATCCACAATTCTCAAGTTATACAAGTGGTTCTTACAAAAATGTAATTGTAACAGAAACAACAATATTGGCTTGTGAATATGCATTTCAGTTTGGGGATACAACGAATGGAGCATTATATTTTGATTCAACTAATGGTAATTCATGGGCTGATAAAAATAGAGAATTTTTATTTAAAGATAGTGTCGGTCATAGTTTTTATAGATAAGGAGAAGAAGGATGCTGAATAAAGAGAAATATGCAAAAGAGATTATTGAAATCGCATGCAATGGGGGGGAACATTGCCGTCGTTAATGGAAAGCTGGAAAATTGCAGAAAAACACAGTGCAACGAGTGTAATTTTAATGGCGGCACAATAAGAGATTGTGAAATAAAGACGAGAAAATGGGCGAACAGCGAATATGTCGAACCGATTGAACCGCCGGTTGATTGGAGTAGAGTTCCAGTTGATACACCGATTTTGGTTAAGGTAACTGAAAAATGTACTTGGATTCATAGATATTTTGCAAAATATGAAAATGGATTAGTGTATGCATGGGAACAGGGTGCAACATCTTGGAGTGCTGAAGATTCTGATGATGTATGTGACTGGAAATATGCAAAATTAGCGACAAATCAGATAAAGAAGGAGAATAAAACAATGAAACAGAATTTACTTTAAATTTAGACAGTCTTACAGACTTAAATAATTTTGTAATGGAAATCTGGACACAAATTCCATGTGATGTAGATGGAAAACATGGGAGACGTATTGTTGATGCAAAGTCGTATTTAGGAATGATTGGAATTTCGATGAATCCTGTAACAGTAGTAATTAATACCGATAATGAGGATTATATCAAAAGATTCAACGAAATTTGCAATAAATACAAGATTGTGGAGGAATAAACATGAATTATTCACAGGTTATTGACTTAGACAGTATTAGAATTAGTGACTTCTTAAACGGAGATTTTACGGAAAGTAAAACAGCTGTCATTGAAGATGGACATATTGTACAGATTTTAGATGAAAGGTGGAACTTGTAATGCTTATTTTAATGGGAAGAACCGCATCTGGCAAAACATTAGTTAGGGATAAACTTGTAAAAAACCATGGATTTAATAGTGTCGTAACTTATACTACAAGACCAATGCGTAAAGGTGAAATACCTGATGTTACATATCATTATATTTCAGAAGAAGATTTTTTGCAGAAAGTTGAAGGTGGTTTTTTTGCAGAATTGAAGAAACACATTACTACTGAAGGTACTTGGTATTATGGATCAGCAAAAGAAGATTGTGAAAAAGCAGACGAAAACTCTGTAATTATTCTTACACCTGATGGTATTAGAGATATTCAAAAATTAGGATACGATGTAACGGTTATTTATTTATATTCAAATATTTCAACTATCAACAAAAGATTAGTTGCTCGTGGAGATAAAAAGGAAGAGGCTGAAAGACGTATCAAAACTGATATATCAGATTTTAAAGATGCAGAAAGTCTTGCTAACAGGATTGTTTATAACAACTTTGATGAGAATATTGATGACGTGGTAAATAGCGTATTGTTTCATTATAGAAAGGCGTACAAATGAAAAATAATGGCTTAACAATTTATTTAGCTGGTAAAATGGCAGGATTAAGTATAGAAGAACAAACAACATGGAGAAAATTTGTAACAGCAGAATTTGACAAATATTCAGATATGGCAAATTATAAAACTAATGTTATTTCTCCATGTGATTATTTCAATTTTGAAGAACCAAGACATCAAAACGAACAAGAGGTTATGAAATTTGATCTAAACTTAGTTCGTGGCAGTGACATTGTTATTGTAAATACAAATGGATTAAATACAAGTATTGGATCAGTGATTGAAGTATATGAAGCGTGGAAAAATAATATTCCTGTGATTGCTTATGATGAACGAGGGGATTATAACTTAATCCATCCATGGTTAAAATGTTGTTTTACAAGAGTTGAATCGTGCGCAATGGATATGTGCGAATACATAAAGGATTTTTACATGAGATAGAAAGAGGGTGAATGAAATTAATTTTAGTGGAATTACAACAACACATCAGTTAGCAAGAGAATTGTTATCAAAACAAGATGAATTTCTAACTGTAACCGTTGGAGACAGAGAATATAGTATTAGTCATACTAAATCAGTCAAAACACACGCCAATATTGATGATGGTGTTTTGCATAAAACTTTAGTGTGTAATGAAGATAAATTAGGTGGAAATATTGTGAGGTAAATTATGAATAATTGCAAAACATTAAATTTTGAAATGCATTTTTTCTCGAACCGTGAAAGAGAATTACTTATTAGATTAATCTGTAATGAACAAACACACATGATTGTAAAAGATTATACTAAATATGAATCTGATGATTATAAAGAATTTGAAAAATTAAAGGTAAAAATTAAAAATATGTGAGGAAATCATATGCCAGATATTACAATGTGTAGTAGCGAAAATTGCCCAATGAGAGGTAGTTGTTATCGAAGCAGAGCCAAACCTAATAAGTTACAAAGTTGGACAAACTTTGAATATTTTTGTAATGAGAACAGTGGATTCGATGAATATATAAAATACAATAAGGAGCGTAAAAATAATTGAGTACATATGAAATCACATGTGTGACAATTTTAATATTTCTATTTGTTGGTTGGATTCCAATTAGAATGCTGTATGGTGATGGTATTAAAGATATAATTCGGGAAATTAACAAAGGGAAACAAAATTATAACAAAAATAAAGAGGACGATACGAAAGGTTGATTTCTTATGGAATCGAGAAAGGAGAATAATATATGTGTTTAACAGTAAAAGAAGTAAAAGAAATTTTGGATGGAATGCGTGATGATGCATTGGTTTTAGCAGATAAAGAGCTTGAGGGCGATGCTGCACATGAACTAACTGCTTATGAATATCCATCTGGCGATAAAAAGGATTGGAATTTTGTAATTTTAACGTGGGAGAAATAGGAAGGAGATAAAATGAAATTCAATTTTATAGATTTTATAGAATTTGAGATTGATTGGAAAGCTGTAGCAGCGATTGCGGCATGTGTACTTGGTTATGCAATCATAACAGTAATTTAGAAAGGAGATATACATATTGACAAAAGTAAAAGTAATTCAAAGAGATTGTTCAGAAGCTGATTTTGATAAGTCTAAGATTTCAACTGCAATTCTTAAAGCAATGAAAAATGGCTCAGGTATTATAAAACCAAAGATTGCAGAAGATATTGCAGACGAAATTGAAGAAGAGTGTAAGGATAAAGACGAAGTAAGTGTCTCTGATATTGAATCAATGGTTTATGATAAATTAATCACCAAAAAACAGAGACTTACTGCAAAAGCATATGAAGGATATAGAAGTATTCGTGAATTCCAAAGAGAAAATGAGAATACAACAGATTCCGAGATTGATGAACTATTAGATGGTGAAAGCGAATATTGGAATACTGAAAATTCCAATAAAAACTCAAAAGTATTGAATACTCAGCGTGATTATATGGCAGGAATTGTAAGTAAAGATATTTCTCGCAGATTTTTACTCCCACCAGAAGTTGTACAAGCTCATGACGAAGGTATTATTCATTTCCATGATATTGATTATTTTGGTATGAATGCGATGAGCAACTGTTCACTTATAAATCTTGAAGATATGTTACAGAATGGCACTTGTATTAACAAAGTAATGATTGAAAAACCACATAGATTTATTACTGCTTGTACAATTGCCACACAAATTATTCTTGGTGTTACATCACTTCAATATGGAGGGGCTACAATTACTCTTACACATTTAGCACCATTTGTAAGAGGTAGTTACAATAAATACTATGAGAAATATAGGTCATGGGGATTTTCTAATGAAGATTGTAAGAAGTATGCAGAAGCTGATACCAAAAAAGAAATAGCAGATGGCGTTCAGACATTTAACTATCAGTGCAATTCTATGTCTAACTCAAATGGGCAGTCTCCTTTTTTGAGTGTATTCATGTATCTTGGAGAGACTACAGAGTATAAGAAAGAACTTGCAATGATTATTGAAGAGTTTCTTAATCAGAGATTACTTGGTCTTAAAAATGAAGTTGGCGTATATGTCACACAGGCTTTTCCAAAGCTTCTTTATGTCTTAGAAGAAGATAATATTTATGAAAATTCCCCTTATTGGTATTTAACAAAACTTGCAGCTAAGTGTACTGCAAAGAGAATGAACCCTGATTATATTTCAGAGAAGATTATGAAGAAATATAAAGAGGGTAACTGTTTCCCGTGTATGGGCTGCCGTAGCTTTCTTTCACCTTATAAAGACGAAAATGGTAATTATAAATTTTATGGAAGACTAAACCAAGGCGTTGTTACCTTAAACCTTGTAGATGTAGCATTGTCATCTGAAGGAGATTATGAAAAGTTTTGGGATTTAATGGAACAGAGAACGGAATTATGTCATAAAGCATTACTTTGCAGACATAAACGATTAGAGGGAACGTTATCTGATGTCGCACCTTTATTGTGGCAGTATGGAGCATTTGCGAGACTTGAAAAGGGTGAGAAGATTGATAAATTACTTCATAATGGATATGCAAGTATTTCACTTGGATATGCAGGTTTATATGAGTGTGTAAAATATATGACTGGTAAATCACATATTGATTCACAGGAAGGTCATGATTTTGGTATTAAAGTGATGCAGTTTATGAACGATAAGTGTGACCAGTGGAATAAAGAGCATTATATTGGATTTTCAATTTACGGATCTCCAATAGAAAACACTACGTATAAATTTGCGAAGTGTCTACAGAAACGTTTTGGAATTATTAAAGGTATTACAGATAGAAATTATATCACAAACAGTTATCATACATTTGTAAAAGAACCAATTAATGCATTTGATAAACTTGCTAAAGAATCAGAATTTCAAGCGTTATCACTTGGAGGTGCGATATCTTATGTTGAGACAGATGGATTGGTAAATAATGTAGATGCTATTTTAGAAATGAATAAATTCATATACGACCATATCATGTATGCAGAAGAAAATACAAAGTCTGATTACTGTCAGATTTGTGGTTATGACGGTGAAATTAAAATTATTGATGAAGGTGGCGAACTTATTTGGGAATGCCCAAATTGCCACAATAGAAACAAAGACAAGATGAACGTAGCAAGAAGAACCTGCGGTTATATCGGCACTAATTACTGGGGAAAAGGACGTACTCAGGAAATTAAGGAGAGATATGTTCATATGACAGATATTGCGGAGGATTTATAATGAGATATGCACAGATTCGTTCTATGGACATTTCTAATGGAGAGGGAGTTGGAGTCTCCCTCTTCGTCCAAGGTTGTCCATTTCAATGTAAAAATTGTTTTAATTCTGATACATGGGATTTTAATGGTGGTAAAGAATGGACAGAAGAAATAAAAGATAAATTTATGAAATTAATTGATAGACCATATATTAAACGAGTATCATTCCTTGGTGGTGAGTGTTTAGCTGAACAGAACCTCGATGAAGTCCTTAAATTAATTCAAGAAATCCGTATTTCTTTTCCTGAGAAAACAATATGGTTGTATACGGGGTATACATGGGAACAACTTGTATATAGTAGAATGCCATCAGGGGTAGGAAAAGAAAAAGAGTTTTTAAATTGGAATCGAAGAAATGAAATTATTTCTAATATAGATATCTGTATTGATGGAGAGTATGTAGACAATTTAAAAGACCTTACATTGAAGTGGAGGGGTTCAAAAAATCAACGAGTAATTGATGTGAAACAATCTCTCGCTCAGAACAAAGTAGTTTTATATTGCGATTAAGGAAGAATAGTATGGAGAGATTAACAAGAAGAGATTGGAGTAAATATGGATTCTACGACAAAGAGACTCCAATATTAGGAGCAAGACGTGAATATGAATTATATCAAAGACTTGGGCGTTATGAGGATATCGGTACGCTGGAAGAATGCCGGGCGGCGATGGAGAAGCAGACAGCAAAGAAGCTAACGCCTATTGACTACGAAAAATATGCAAATTTGGTGGATAATGCAATATATCTTAGAGGTGCATATGGGTGTCCTAACTGCAAGCATGTTGTAAAGAGTGGTACTTTTTGCAATAAATGCAGTCAAAAATTAGATTGGAGCGATGAAGAATGAGTGCTGTATGGTTCATAATTTTATTCCTTGCATGGGGGAACGGAATAAAGATTGACGATATGTCATATATGATGATTGCAATTTTTTATGTCGGAGATTGCATTTTAATGCAGAACAGGAGGTTGAACGATGGGGGAAATTATAACTCTTGAGGAAGTAGACAGAATCCCGACTGCCTACGACCCGGACAAGGTTGTAGAGCAGTTAGAAGAACTTAGAAAAGAATGTGAAGACCCATTGCAGGATTATGACCCAAATTATTTTATCGATAAGGCAATCGAGATTGTGAAAGGCGGTGAGGTGAACGAGTTACTTGATTGATAAATTCAAAGGTACATACAGAATCAAAGTTCCATATAATCAATGGACAAATGATTTTACACGAAAACTAAATGGAAATCTTGAAGATGTAGATTGTTATATTGATTGCCAGTATGGAAACAAGGTGTTTCATTATGGTAAAGATATTTTACAAGCGTATATTCCTTCTCTTGGTCGTGGACATAATATTATTAAAGTAATCAATAATATAGATTCTTCTCTTATCTGTGATATAGAAGAAACTGATTCAGAAATTCTATTTAGATTCAAATATGTCAATTCTGACAAAATTATCCCATTGTTAAAACCTAAAACTAGCGGTTCAAATATTAGTCCGTTCAGTTCAAAGAATTTGCCTAAAAATAAGGACTTTAAAATACCAGATGAGGAATTGAACCTTTATAAAGAAATAGTGGCTAAAATTCCATCAGAACGCATTTTAACACTAACACATAGCACGAATAGTTTTATTAAATCTTTGGCAACGAAAAATAATCCAATAGAGAATATTAAAGCAGACATGAAACTGAAAGGTTTAAAAGGTAAGGAGTATATTTACTCAATTGATAAATGGGATGAATACATTAAATTTTTAAAGGAGAATTTATAATATGGAAACAATTAAAATTAAATATTTTGACAATGAAATTGATAAAATCGAAAAAATCAGCAAAGGAGACTGGGTAGATCTTCGTTCGGCTGAAACAGTGCATCTAAAGAAAGGTGAGTTTCATTTGATTCCGTTGGGGGTTGGAATGAAGTTACCAGACGGATATGAGGCAAATATTGTACCTCGTAGCAGCACATATAAAAATTTTAAAGTATTACAGACAAATTCTTTTGCGGTAATTGACAACTCATATAGTGGAGATAATGATCAGTGGCTTTACCCAGTAATTGCTATGGAAGATACTATTATAAACAAGAATGACCGCATTTGTCAGTTTCGTATTAATAAGATTCAGCCTCAGATTGAGTTTGAAGAGATTGAACATTTAAATGATGTTAATAGAGGATCATTTGGTTCTACTGGAAAGGCGTAATATGATTAAACTTTCACCCGAAGAAAAATTCAATTTAACTATCAATGAAGCAAGTGCTTATTTTAACATAGGAAGAGATAAATTATATGAACTTGCAAAAGAAGAAGGAAATATTTACACGTTGCATAACGGCAAAACAATTCTATTTAAACGTGAGCAATTTGAAAAGTATTTAGAAAATAAATCGTACATATAAAAATTTGTAAAAGACCAGACTTTGTGATATATTGTTCATATAGGTTTGGTCTTTTCCCATAGAAAGGAGTAACAAATGGGTAAAGATTTAAAAGGTAAAGAGCTTGGAATGGGTTTAAATCAAAGAAAAGATGGTAGATATCAAGCAAGATTTACGTCTGTAAATGGCAAACGTAAAGAAAAAAACTTTGATAAAATTACAGAAGCTCGTAATTGGCTAACAGAAGCCAAATACAAAGATAGCCTGTTGAACAATTGTAACATGACTGTTGATGAGTGGTTTGATTTTTGGTTGAATAATTATAAAGAAGGGATTGTTGCAAATAATACTAAAAAAAATTATTCCAATCGTTACAAGAATAATATTAAAGAATATATAGGTAATATACCTTTGGTAGATGTAAAGAATATAAATTGTCAGCAAATATTAAACAAAATGTTTGATGACGGAAAATATTCTTATGGGACAATGGAATTAACGATGATAACGCTTCATGCTTTATTTAAAGGAGCTGTTGAAAACGGTTACATTATTCGAAATCCTGCTGACAATTTAAAACTAAAAAAACGAAACGTGGATGATGATGAAAATAACCGAAGAGTCCTTACAAGAGACGAGCAAAGAGATTTTATTAAATATGCAAAAAAATCTATATATTATAATGCTTTTTCGCTTGTTCTTGAGACGGGATTGCGATGTGGGGAAATTGGTGGATTGCAATGGTCGGACATTGATTTGGATTCTGGTTTTTTATATGTAAAGAGAACATTATTACAAGATAGTAAAAAAGGTGGTTTTTATTATGGAATCCCCAAATCAAAAAGTAGTAAAAGAAAAGTTCCACTAACAGATGAAGCTAAAAATATACTACTAGATCAGCAAAAACTTCAATATAAATTAAAACATCAAAGTTCTGAATGGCATAACGAATGGAATGATTTAGTGTTTTCTACAATAAATGGCAATCCGGTTGGTGCATCTACATTTAGAATTACAATGATTCGTATTGTAAAAAATATCAATAAGGATAGAGAGGCAGATGCTCTTGGAGGTGAATATGAAATATTTGAACATTGTTATATGCATTCATTAAGGCATACTTTTGCTACAAGATGTATAGAAAAAGGAGTACAACCAAAAACATTACAAAAGATACTCGGGCATTCATCTATTCAAGTTACAATGGATTTATATGTACATGTCACAGATGATCATATGTCAGAAGAAATAAAAAAAATGAACGTTGCAATATAACAAAATAACTGGTGCAAAATTGGTGCAAAATTAAAAAAATATAAAAATAAGTAGGTTAAACCATAGTAAAATCAATGCTTTCAAACATAATGATACAGATTATGCGAAATGATTCGTGACAATAGTTTTGCTCGCGAAGCGTGCAGGCCATTGTTCATGGTAATAGAATGTTTACAGAACGTGCATTTTATTATTGGAAAAAATAAAGAGACTGTCGTACCAGAGTCAGAAATGACCGGTACGGCAGTTTTTTGATTCATAGGAAATCTCACGTCCTATGAATCAAAAAACTCCGGGCAGGATTCTTTCTTGTATATATGGAAATTGCAATCCATAATTCCATATCCATGAAGATAAAATCCTAAAAAAATAGTGCCAGAATGTAAAATATATGTTAAAATACATCTGAAAAAGAGCGAAAGAAAGGTGGTGTGGCAAATGCAGAGTGTGAAAAAACATAAGTGGATTTTATTCCTTCTGATCGGATTTATGATCATATCTTTCTTTCAGTTTTTACCACAGACAGACACACTGCATTTGGAAAAGACATCACAGAGTTTAAAGCTGGCTGCAGATATACTGCCTGATGGCAGAATAGAGCAATATCAGACAGACTGGCTGATGGAGCCGGGGATAGCGGAACATCAGGCGTGTAACGTTCCTGAAAATATACCGGCATCCGCATTTGCGCGAACAACGCAGAGCGATGCCGTTCTTGGAGAACAGGGACAGAGCAGGTTTCAGATTTTACGTTTTCTTGTAGAAGTATACGTACTTATTGTGATACCGGCTGTTATTTTGCATATGGCATTGAAGCGTTTTGGCAGCCATATGATCATGCTGTGGCAGAATATCAAATATATCCATCTGGTAGATGGAAAGAAGGCAAAACATTTTCCTGTAATCAAATAAAAATATATTACAGGAGGCATTTTAACGTGAATGAAAACAGAATAAGTGACAGAGCAAAAATATTACTGATTGATGAAGATGCGAGTATTTCCTATTTGATCCGCAGGGCAATGGAAAAAGAAAATTATAAGATATATACTGCGGGAAAAGGAAAACAGGGGATGGAGATGAGTACCGGTATCTGCCCGGATCTGATCCTGATGGATAATAAATTTTCTGATATGGAGGGACTGGCATTAATTCAATGGTTTAGGGAGTGGACGGATGCTCCGATTATTGTTTTATCTGAACAGAACAGCTATCTTGATAAAGTAGAGGCATTATATGCCGGAGCAGATGATTATATGGTAAAGCCGTTTCATGAAAAGGAACTGGCAGCACGGATTTTTTCGGCATTGAGAAGAAGAATTTCGACAGGTGCACATACATACTATGAGGCAGGAAATCTTAAAGTTGATTTCACAAAAAGACAAGTTCTGCTTGGAGGTATGGAAATTCATTTTTCACCAGTGGAGTATCGGATCATAGAAAGTCTTGCGTTAAATGCTGGCACGGTTGTAACATACCAGATGCTTTTGGAAAAAATATGGGGACCGTATGCAGAGCAGAACAGCAGGATACTTCGTGTTAATATGACAAATATCCGAAAAAAAATCGAAAGATCTCCATTGGAACCGGAGTATATAACAACGATCCCGAGGGTAGGATACCGGATGTTAGAGAGCCAGACGAGTGTAAATGGCATGCAGATGATGGCATAACAGAAAAAGAAGGTTGAAAAAAACAGACTGCACACAGATATGTGCGGTCTGTTTTTTATGTAATAGGAAAATTCGTTGAAATTACCTATTACATAAAAAAACCTCCGGGCAGGATTGTTTCTTGGATAATATAATGTCATTCTATTATTTGGATGTACGATATTTTTTCGACTGACAGTAGGAATCATAAATTCCGTAAACAAAACCTCCGATCATAATGCCAATACCGATAATAGAAAAAATAATTTCAGCAATTGTCATAGCTGGTCTCCTCCCTGTAGATAAGATGTTATCAGTATAACAGTATTCGTTATATGGAGGAGATATTTGCGCATTCTTTAATCCTTTTTGAAAAGAGAATGGGAAAGTTTTAACACTTTATTTATCTGATGTCAGGATATAAAAAACTGATGGAAAATAGACGAAGCGGGTGGTAAAATAACAGCAGAAAGAATAAGAACAAAAGAAGACAGGATTTGTGGAGGAATATCATTATGGATAAACAGGTCAAGAGAATAAAAAGAGAACTGGTGAAAAATGGAGCAATTCTGGATATTTATACGGATACCATGCAGCTTCCGGACGGAAAACTTGAGGAATGGGATTTTATCTCGCACAGAAAAGGTGCAGCAGCAGTTGTACCGGTGAGAGAAGATGGAAAGATTCTGATGGTACGTCAATACCGGAATGCGATCGACCGAATGACACTTGAGATACCGGCAGGATCGAGAGATAGTGTCACAGAAGACACAAAAGTATGTGCAGCAAGGGAATTAGAGGAGGAGACAGGATATCGCAGTGATGATCTCACGCGTCTTTTATCCCTTAAGACCACAGTAGCATTTTGCAATGAGTTCATTGATGTGTATCTGGCACGCAATTTAAAACCGGGTCATCAGCATTTAGATGAGGGAGAGTTTATAGATGTTGAGGCATATGAGATAGATGAATTGTGTCAGATGATCTATGATGGAAAATTGCAGGATGCGAAAACAGTTTCTGCACTTCTTGCATACAAAAATCTTCTGAATCAGGAGAAAAACGCATAAACTAAAGAAAAAGGATGTGCGGTGTGCATGAAAAAAGAAGGATTCCTGTTTTTTGCGGTGTTTTTTGCGGGTGTTTTTCTTGCAAACCTGTTAAAGTACAAAGCGGGGAATCTTTGCCGGATATTAAACATATGGATTTTAGAACAGTTTGCATATAGCAGTATTTCGCTGGAAAGACTATTCTGGCAGTTGTTTTGGAAAAGGGGAAAGTTTGCTTTTTTCTCTTTTTTGCTTGGAGAATGGTGTGGATACGTGGTGGCATCAACAGCATGTTTGTGCCTGCTGACAGGAACTTTTGGGTTTTTCCTTACAATGGCGATTGCAGATCTTGGAATCCGGGGTGTTGCATTTGCGTTCGTCAGTGTTTTCCCGCATGCATTTTTATATGTGGCAGCGGTGCTATGGTGCAGGTTCTGTGGAAAAAGCGAAATTCCGCATCGATCATTTAACTGTGATCTGAAAAGCCGCATGAAAAAAATATTTGAATCTGTCTCGTTTTATGGAGTAGCAGTTGCACTGATGGTTGGCGGTGTTTTTGCGGAAACTTATATCAATAATCCGATCCTTAAGATGCTTGTAAAAAATTTTTGAAAAGATTGCTTTTTAGTTTGCTTGTTATTATAATGAAAAAATACACAGGATAAAAAGAAAGTCAGGAAAAAACATGACACGTGACATTATGGATTTTATAGAATATATTCACAATGAAAAACAGACATCGAAGAATACAGAGGTTTCTTATGAGCGTGATCTTCGTAAACTGAATGAATATCTGGCAGGGCAGAATATATGTGATGCAGCTGCTGTTACAGAGACAAATCTGAATGCATATGTTATGTTTTTAGAGCGCGAGGGACGGAAACCAGCGACTGTTTCGAGAAGTATAGCATCAATGAAGGCTTTTTTTCATTTCCTTGAGCGGGAGCGGAGAATTGAAGCAGATCCGGCATGGAGGTTGAAAGCACCTAAGATTGAAAAAACAATGCCACGCATTCTGACCACGGAAGAGGTGACACTCTTACTGGAGAAGCCATCCGGCAATACTCCGAAGGAACTGCGGGATAAAGCGATGTTGGAACTGCTTTATGCAACAGGGATACGCGTGTCGGAGCTGATATCACTGAAGATTTCGGATCTGAATCTTCAGATGGAGTATGTGATCTGTACGGACACCCACAAAGAACGTATTATTCCCTTTGGAAATGTTGCAAAGGAAGCATTAGCAAAATATATACAGGATGGAAGAGAACATCTGATCAGCCAGGAAGACTGTCCGTGGCTGTTTACAAACTGTACCGGTGGTGCCATGAGCCGTCAGGGTTTTTGGAAGCTGATCAAGTTTTATGGGAAAAAGGCGGGGATCGAATCGGAGATCACACCTCATACATTAAGACATTCATTTGCGGCACATATGATCAGCAATGGAGCGGATTTAAAATCTGTCCAGGAGATGTTAGGTCATTCTGATATCTCAACGACACAGATTTATTCGCAGATGGGACAGGGAAGAATAAGAGAGGTATATTTAAAAGCACATCCAAGAGGATAACAGTTAAAAAAGATGCAGAATATAAAAGAGGAACCCACGGATTTGGAGTTCCTCTTTTTATGTAGTATTTATACTATCAGAAGGTATCAATTAATTGCACATGTCTGCGATCGTATAAATAAGATTTTTGGAATCTTCCCAGCCAAGGCATGGATCTGTGATAGATTTTCCGTAGATATGTTCGCCAATCTTCTGGGAACCTTCCTCAATATAACTTTCGATCATGACACCTTTGACCATTTTTCTGATCTCAGAAGAAACCTGACGGTTGTGCATGACTTCTTTTACAATACGGATCTGTTCTCTGTGTTTTTTGCCGGAGTTGGAATGGTTTACATCCACAACGGCTGCCGGATTTGCAAGATCCATTTTCTCATACATGTCGCACAGACGGATCAGATCCTCATAATGATAATTTTGTGTGGAGTTGCCGTGTTTGCTGACTGCACCGCGCAGAACAACATGCGTAAGAGGGTTACCGCTTGTCTCGACTTCATAGCCACGGTATACAAAATGATGTGGGTGCTGCGCTGCATATACGGAGTTGAGCATAACGGAGAAATCACCACTGGTTGGGTTCTTCATACCTGATGCAACATCAAAACCGCTGACGGTCAGACGATGCTGCTGGTCTTCAACAGAACGTGCACCGATAGCGACATAGGAGAGAAGATCTTCTACATATCCCCAGTTTTCCGGATAAAGCATCTCATCTGCACAGGTTAAACCGCTCTCTTTGATCGCACGGATGTGCATTTTTCGCATGGCGATCAGACCTTCGATCATATCCGGTGCTTTTTCAGGATCTGGCTGGGATGCGATACCTTTGTAGCCTTCGCCGGTAGTACGGGGCTTATTTGTATAAACGCGTGGAATGATGATCAGGCGGTCAGCAACATCCTCCTGAATTTTTGTGAGGCGGCTGACATAATCGCAGACTGCGTCTTCCCTGTCAGCAGAACAAGGTCCGATGATAACTAAAAACCGGTCATCTTTTCCTGTGATGACGTCAGAGATCATGGCATCGCGTTCTTTTTTTAACTGTTTTAATTCTTCTGACAGCGGAAAATCACGTTTGATCTCTGCCGGAGAAGGAAGCTGGTTTAAAAATGTAAAACTCATAATAAAACTCCATTCTAAGCGCCAAAGTACATGCGCTGTCTCTTGTATTTGATAAAATCAAAAATATATTAAATGATATAGCAGAAGATGTCAAATATTTGCATAACAGAGAAGTGATGGTTATAATGAAAATTATAGCAATGACGTAAGAGGTAATGGGAGGTGTCAGGCATGAAAATAAGAGAAACCGAAGTTGGAACGGGGCGTCCGCTGGTCTGTGTTCCGGTGCTTGAAAAAACAAAAGAGGAAGTTATAAATGAAATAGAATATCTTGCAGAATCCGCTGCAGACATGATCGAATGGCGGCTGGATGCATTTGAACATTTTACGGATTATAATGAAGTGCGGGAGATATTGCAGCAGGCAGCGCCTTTGCTAAAGAAAAAATTGTTTTTATATACATTTCGTACTGCAAAACAGGGTGGAATGGCATCGGTTGACCGGGAAACATTAACAGATCTGCATGATCTTGCGACAGAATCAGAATGTGTGGATCTGATCGATCTGGAATTTTTTGAGGAGGAACACACTGCAAGGCAGATCCGGAAAATTCAGAAAAAAGGGAAGAAAATCGTAGCATCACATCATGACCTGGAAGGAACACCACAGATGGAAGTTATGCGGATGCTGCTGGACCGTATGCGTGAAGGCGGAGCGGATATTGTCAAACTGGTTGTAACTCCCAAAACGCCGGAGGATGTTTTAAGACTTCTTGCGGTCACATCTGAATTTCACTGTGAAAACAAAGAAACTCCGATTATCACTGTGGCAATGGGAAAATTAGGTGAGATCAGCAGAGTAAGCGGGGAGACATTTGGCTCCTGCGTGGCGTTTGCATCACATAAAAAGAAAAGTGCACCGGGGCAGTTTGATCTCGAAGAAATGAGACGGACAATTGATATGATGCATCAGGTGTGTGAGTAAAAATAAAAAAAGAATATAAAGAAAATATAAAGAATGGATAAAGTGCAGGGAAGATACTTGACGTAGTATCTTCCCTGTGTTAATATATGCCACTGTAAAAAAATAACAAATAGAATAAATAACAATGTTAAATAACGAGGTGAGAAAAACAAAAATGGATGATTTATTTACAAGATTTTTCTCTGCACTGTATCAGTTCCATAAACTGCATATGGGCGATCTTGTGCCGGATATCACCAAAATTGAAGGTATGACGATGTTGGCGATCAGGCATTGCAACGGGGAAATGGGAAAGGAAGAACTGACGGTATCTGAACTGACTGCGAAGTTGAAAGCGAAGGGACCCGCAGTTTCACGTACCTTAAAGACATTAGAGGATAAAGGATATATTGAGCGTGATGTCAATAAGGCGGACAGACGAAATACGTATGTGAAACTGACAGATTCCGGGAAAAAGAAAACAGAGGAGTGCGAGCAGATCATGAGTAATTTTGCACATGCGGTTATTTCAAAAATGGACAGGGATGATATGGAAGGTATGATAGACTGTCTGAACGAACTGTATGAGGCAGCCAAAGAAGAAATTGCAGACCGGAAAATGAGACAAAAAGGAGAGTAGGATATGAGCAAAATATTTAAAAATATGCTCCCATACTGGAAGGGATTGATCATAGTAATCGCGCTGTTGATTGTTCAGGCATGGTGTGATCTGTCACTTCCGGCATATACATCGGATATTATTGATGTCGGTATCCAGAACAAAGGTGTGGAGCATGTACTGCCGGAAGCAGTAACAGAAGATGAATTTACATTAGTACAGCTTTTTATGACAGATGAGGAAAAAGAAAGCTGGGAGAACAGCTACGAACAGGATGGAGAGGTTTACCGTCTGACTGTTACAGATAAAAAACAGTTAGAGGAGCTGGATGATACACTGCTTTTACCACTCCTGATGAATTATCAGATGTCATCGGTGGATGAGCAGACCTTTAAAGAGAGTGTGGCAAAACAGACCGGAATGGATCAGGCAATGCTTGATAATATGAGCATTGAACAGATCGGGGAGTCCATGGGCGTGCCGCTTACTTCTTTTGAAAAAGAGATAGAGGATGATGATGGAAATACCGTAGCCACAAATTGCGTGGATATGCGCACGATTTTTTCGACCATGAAAGCATCCGGGGCAATGACAGAAGACCAGATCTTATCTATGCGTGATACCGTTTCCGATACGATTGATACGATGGGAAGCTCCCTGGTAAAATCAATGGGAATTGCTTATGCGGTTAACTGCGATACGCAGGCAGGGTTGGATATTGATAAGATACAGACATCTTACCTCTGGTCAGCCGGAGGAAGAATGGTTGCGATGGCGCTGCTTATGGGGGTTGCAACGGTTCTGGTAGGATTTGTTGGTGCACGTATCGGTGCAGGGATCGGACGTGACCTCAGAGGAAAAATATTCGGACGTGTGGTACGTTTTTCGAATGCGGAGATGGATCGTTTTTCCACGGCATCCCTGATCACAAGAAGTACCAATGATATCCAGCAGATCCAGATGGTTTCTGCCGTGATGATCCGTATGGTTGCATATGCGCCGATCCTTGGTATCGGTGGTGTCTTAAAAATCATCCAGACGGGAGCAGGAATGGGATGGATCATTATTCTTGCAATCCTTGTGATCCTCGGATATGTTATGGTATTGATGGCAGTTACGATGCCTCGTTTTAAACTGATGCAGAAACTTGTGGATAAGATCAATCTGGTATCAAGGGAGATTTTGACAGGACTTTCTGTTATCCGTGCATTCGGCAGGGAGACAGAGGAAGAAAAGCGTTTTGATGATGCGAATAAAGACCTGACAAAAACAATGCTGTTTACGAACCGTGTCATGACATTTATGATGCCTGGAATGATGCTGATCATGAATCTTCTGACCGTAGGTATCGTATGGGTAGGAGCTCATAAGATTGATGCAGGTTCTATGCAGGTTGGATCGATGACAGCATTTATTACGTATGCGATGATGATCGTTATGGCATTTTTGATGCTGACAGCAATGTCTATCATGCTTCCGCGTGCAGCAGTCGCAGCAGAGCGCATCGATGAGGTTATCAATACAGAATCTTCCATAGAAGATGCAGAGACTCCGGAAGAGTTAAAAGAACATAAAGGAGTGATCCGTTTTTCACATGTCAGCTTCCGTTATCCGGGTGCAGAGGCAGATGTACTTGAAGATATTGATTTTAATGCAGAGCCAGGTAAGACAACGGCGATTATTGGAAGTACCGGATGCGGAAAATCTACACTGGTCAATCTGATCCCGCGGCTTTATGATGTTACGGACGGAAGTGTTACACTAGATGGTCAGGATATCCGGAATATCCGCATGGAAGATTTGAGAGAAGAGATTGGTTTTGTACCGCAGAAAGGTGTATTGTTTTCCGGTACGATTGCTTCGAACCTGCGTTTTGGAAAGCGGGATGCTACGGATGAGGAAATCAAAGAAGCAGCAGCAATCGCGCAGGCAACAGATTTTATCGAAGAAAAACAGGAAAAATATGACAGCGATATCGCACAGGGTGGAAGCAATGTCTCCGGAGGACAGAAACAGCGTCTTGCCATTGCACGTGCGATTGCAAAACAGCCAAAGATCTATGTGTTTGACGACAGTTTTTCTGCACTTGATCTAAAGACGGATGCAGCACTTCGAAAGGCACTTGCATCAAAAGTTAAGGACAGTACGGTAATCATTGTGGCACAGAGAATCAGTACGATCCTGCATGCAGAACAGATCCTTGTACTGGATGATGGCAGAATCGTCGGAAAAGGTACACATGAGGAATTGCTGAAAAATTGTGAGACCTATCGGCAGATCGCATGTTCACAGCTTTCTGCAAAAGAACTTGGAATCGAGGAAAGTGAGGTGTCTGTCAATGAGTAATGAAAGAGAAAGAACAGGAATGCAGCGCCGTGGCAGAGGACCGATGGGACATGGCATGCAGCCGGGAGAAAAACCAAAAGATTTAAAAGGTTCTCTAGGAAAACTGTTATCTTATATTGGAAGTTTTAAAGCAGCGATTATTGTGGTCATGATTTTTGCGGCAGCTTCTACGGTATTTAATGTAATCGGCCCTAAAATTCTAGGAAAAGCAACAACAGCGCTTTCTGAAGGACTGATGGCAAAGATTCAGGGCACTGGAGGCATTGATTTTACTTATATCGGACAGATTCTTTTGTTTGTGCTTGGACTTTATGTGTGTAGTGCAGCTTTTAACTTTATCCAGGGCTGGATCATGACAGGTGTGACACAGAAGATCTGTTACCGGATGCGTAAAGAAATCTCTGAAAAGATCAACCGCATGCCGATGAAATATTTTGAGAGCCGTACTTATGGAGAGGTTTTATCAAGGATCACCAATGATGTCGATACTTTAGGACAGGGATTGAACCAGAGTATCACAACGATCATTACATCGGTTGCTACTTTGATCGGTGTACTGATCATGATGCTCAGTATTTCTCCGCTGATGACACTGATCGCGATCGTGATCCTGCCAATCTCCATGGCACTGATCTCATTCGTGGTTAAGAAATCCCAGAAATACTTCAAAGACCAGCAGGAATATTTAGGTCACATCAACGGACAGGTCGAGGAGGTTTATGGCGGACATTTAGTTATCAAAGCATTTAACCGTGAAAAAGATACGATCGATGAATTTAATCGTACAAATGAAATTCTGTATCAGTCAGCATGGAAATCCCAGTTTTTGTCCGGCATGATGCAGCCGATCATGATGTTTGTCGGAAACCTTGGTTATGCAGCCGTGGCATTATCCGGTGGACTGCTTGCAATCCGTGGAACGATCAAAATCGGTGATATCCAGGCATTTATCCAGTATGTAAAGAATTTTACACAGCCGATCCAGCAGATCGCACAGGTCATCAACCAGGTGCAGTCGATGGCGGCAGCATCCGAGCGTGTGTTTGATTTTTTAAATGAGGAAGAGGAAGATCAGACTGCAGAAAATCCGGCAGATGTGAGTACAGTGACAGGAACGGTTGATTTTGATCATGTACAGTTTGGCTATAATCCGGATCAGACGATCATCAAAGATTTCAGTGCTCATGTAAAACCGGGACAGAAGATCGCTATTGTAGGTCCGACCGGAGCAGGAAAGACCACGATGGTAAAACTTTTAATGCGTTTTTATGATGTAAACAGCGGTTCTATCAAATTAGACGGTCATGATGTAAGAGAGTTTAACCGCAGGGAATTAAGGGATGCGTTTGGAATGGTATTGCAGGATACATGGCTGTTTAAAGGAACGATTATGGAAAATATCCGTTACGGACGTTTAGATGCCACGGATGAGGAAGTGATCGCAGCAGCAAAAGCAGCACATGCCGATCACTTTATCAAGACGCTTCCGGGTGGTTATCAGATGGAATTAAATGAGGATGCAAGCAATGTTTCACAGGGACAGAAACAGCTCCTTACGATCGCAAGGGCAATTCTTGCAGATAATAAGATTTTGATCCTCGATGAGGCAACTTCTTCGGTTGATACGAGAACTGAGGTTACGATCCAGAAGGCAATGGATAACCTGATGCGTGGCAGAACCAGTTTTGTCATTGCACACAGATTATCAACGATCCGTAATGCAGATCTGATCCTTGTCATGAAGGATGGGGATATCGTGGAACAGGGAAATCATGAAGAACTGCTTGCGAAAAACGGATTTTATGCAAATCTTTATAATTCACAGTTTGAGGATGTTGTTGCCTGAAATAATAGAATGAATGATCCGTAAACATTTTATTGTCATGGATCATAAAGGGATGTCGTCATATGGCGGCATCCCTTTTTATGTATAAATTTTTCTGCGATCAGGAAATATTATAAAAAAAGCCATGTTTACATGGCAGAAAGCAGGAAAATCATATGGGAAAAATGAATATCAGAAAAGCAGCGATGATCGGCTGCGGATTTGTAGGTGCATCATCGGCATTTGCGCTGATGCAGAGCGGTATTTTTTCAGAAATGGTTATGATCGATGCAGATCATGCAAAGGCAGAGGGAGAAGCAATGGATTTAAGCCATGGACTTCCATTTGCAAGACCGGTAAAAATATATGCCGGGGATTATGATGATATCACAGATGCAGGGAGCATTATCATCACGGCAGGAGCAAACCAGAAGCCGGATGAGACGAGGCTTGATCTGATCCACAAAAATGTAGAAATTTATAAACAGATCATTCCGGAAATTGCAAAGAGAGACTGTGAGGGAATCCTCCTTATCGTGTCAAATCCGGTAGACATTCTTACCTATACGGCATTAAAGCTCTCTGGTTTTCCGGAACACCGTGTGATCGGTTCAGGAACGGTGCTTGATACTGCCCGGTTAAAATATCTGATCGGGGAGCATTTAGGGGTGGACAACCGCAGTGTGCATGCGTTTATCATCGGCGAACATGGAGACAGTGAACTTGCAGCATGGTCAAATGCAAATATTTCAGGTGTGAGACTTAGCGATTTCTGTGAAATGCGGGGACATTTTATGCATGAAGAATCAGAAAACCGTATCTATGAAAAAGTAAGAAACAGTGCTTACGAGATCATTGAACGGAAACACGCCACGTATTATGGAATCGCAATGGCGGTAAAGAGGATCTGTGAATGTATCATAAGAAATGAACAGTCGATCCTGCCGGTATCATCCATGATGCATGGCATTTATGGGATGGAGGACGTCGTGATCAGTATGCCTGCCATTGTTGGAAAAGACGGAGTGGAGAATGTGATACCGATCTCGCTGGATGATGAAGAAAAAATCCAGTTAAAAAATTCGGCAGACATTTTGAATGAGATGAAAGAGATGATAAAAAAAGAACATGGGATCGGTTAAAAAAGAAGGATAATTGTGTTATAGTTTATTTATGCAGAGCACAACACAAAAGAGGAGGGACATATCATGTCCATGCGCATATATACCATGACACACAAAAAATTCACGCCGCTGTCGGATAAACTGTATGTACCGCTCCATGTCGGAAGGGCAAGTGGGGAAGATTTTGGATATCAGGGAGATGATACAGGAGAACAGATCTCGGCATTGAACTGTTATTACAGTGAACTGACAGGATTTTACTGGATCTGGAAAAATTGTCATGATGTGGATTATGTCGGTACCTGCCATTACAGAAGGTATCTGATCAATGAAAAGGAACAGATTTATACGGAGGCGGAATACCGGGAACTGTTAAAGAAATATGACCTGGTCACAACGAAAAAGGTTCAGTTAAATAATTCTTACTATGATGGATTTTCGGCAAATCATAATATACGGGCGCTTGAAATGACAGGAAAAGTCATAGCAGAGAAATACCCGGAATATGCAGATGCGTTTGACACGCTGGTAAATGGCAGACAGACTTATTTTGGAAATATTCTTGTCACATCAAAAAAATTATTTGATGAATATGCGTCCTGGCTGTTTTCCATTTTTTTTGAAGTGGCAGAGCGGATTGAACTGGAGACGGGAGAAGATGCCTACCATAAAAGAGTATTTGGATTTATTTCTGAATTTCTATTGCTTGTTTGGGTTACCGTTAAGAAATTGCGTGTGTATGAATGTAAGGTGGGAATGCTTGGAGAAAAGGCAGAAACAGGTGAATTAAAACAAAGACTTGCCGAATGTTTCAGAAAACGTGATGTTGATCTGGCAAAAAAGATTTTTCTGGAAACAAGAGAAATGCGGCCGGATGTATTGATGGAGGCGTCGGATATCACAGGTGAATTGCATCTTTGTATGCAGATCATTGCAACCGCAGGGGAGGAAAGGTGCCATGGAGAAACAATGATCCTGGAGAGGGAAAATGATTTCGACAGGCTGATAGAAATTTTCTCAGAATTAAACCGGATTGTAAGCAGGTACCGCGAAGACAGTCAGAGCACAGAGGATATCTGTTTCCTGAAAAAAGAAAAAATATCGGGGACTGCCGTCTGGGTGGCAGTTATGATAGGAAAAGAATCGGATAGTGAAAAAAATGATCTTCTGAATCGTATATTAAAAGATCTTCATTAAATTTTAAGAAATGCCGGAGAACAGGAAAATACAAGCGTGCGGAATGACACGGTAACCTGTGCCGGCATTTTTTGTTGACAATTATTTTAGGGTCTGTTATGATAAAACGTGCGTGAAAAAGTGTTTTTGCGTTGTAGATCCCTTATATGAATAGTAAGAGCAGGCAACCGTAGTCTAATGGATAGAACACCGGACTCCGACTCCGGCAATGCGGGTTCGATTCCCGCCGGGTGCATTTTGACAGTCAGATAGCAGGCGGCATACTATATGTTTCGCCTGTTACATATTTTTGTGAAGTTTTATATAACAAATGGAAAGGGATGGAAAATACAATGGCTTCTTCGAATGTTGATGATAAATTAAAAAATGATACAGAAAATAAAGAGACAGGTAATAAAACAGAAAATAGTGGGACAAATAAGATCCTTATGTTCATAAAACAGAATGTCCGGTATATCACAGCAGGTGTATTATTCCTTGCACTTGTGCTTATTTTAGTGAAAGCCGGATCACCGAAACAGTCACAGAACGGACAGGATGTTGCGGCAACAGAAGTTGCGTCAGAGGCATCGAATGATGCAGTGCAGGAATTTGAAGTGGATGCACATGAGGATGTAAATACATTGATCAACCAGTATTACACTGCATATGCAGCAGGAGATACGGATACTCTTCAGACAATCGCCACTCCATTGTCAGAAAATGAGAAAAGCTATATTTCTGTATTCAGTCAGTATGTTGATGCATACCAGAATATCAAATGTTATACCAAACAGGGGCTTGATGCATCTTCATATCTTGTGTCTGTTTATGTGGAAGTAAAATTTAAGGATGTAGATACAGTTGCACCGGGACTGGATTTCTTCTATGTGCGCACGAATGATGATGGCAGTGTATATATTGATAACCTTTACAGCCAGTACAATTTAAAGATAAAAGAAAATGCGTTAGATACAAGCATCCAGAACCTGATCAGTGAGTATGAGGGAAGTGAAGATGTCAATTCACTCCAGAAAGAAGTCCAGGACAAATATGACACGGCAGTTGCGTCAGATGATAAGCTGAGCGAGATGATCCAGACGACAATTCCGAATGCGATCACTGAGTGGGCAGGTACGATTGTAAGCCAGAATACCGAAACAGAAAGTACTGAGCAGGTACCGGAAGAAACAACGGAGGCAGAGCAGACTGAAACGCCGGAAGAGAATACAGACCAGCCTGAGGAAAATGGACCGACGCAGAGCGAACCGGATACAGTTTATGCAGTAGATACGGTAAATGTAAGGGCAGCAGCAGATACCGAATCAGAAAAACTTGGTACGTTAGAGCAGGGTACAGCACTTACAAGAACAGGTACAGATGGTGAGTGGAGTATTGTTAATTATAACGGTCAGACCGGATATATCAAAACAGAATATCTGACTACAAAGAATGCTGATTCTGAAGCAGACAATGGACAAACAGATAATGGTGGTAATGATGAACAGACATCTGCAGGTGATTTCATAGCAGAGGGAACAGTTATTACATTAAAGGATTCTGTAAATGTACGTTCTGGAATGAGTGAGTCAGACAGCAAGATAGGAACCGCATTTACAGGCGAGAAAGTAACGGTGGTCATGAGTTATGCAGAAGGCTGGACAAAGGTGACATGGAATGGTCAGACCGGATATATTAAAACTTCCCTGTTGCAGTAACTGCTGAATATATGATGTGTAGCAGGATTCCAGCAACAGACTTGTTGTCATAGTAAAAATGGCGGAGACTTTAAAAAGAAGTCTCCGCTTTTGTGCAGAAAGAGAAAGGTGAAAAATGCAGGAGGCAGTCAGAATCAATAAATATCTCAGCGAGGCAGTCAGAATCAATAAATATCTCAGCGAGGCAGGAGTGTGTTCCAGAAGAGAGGCAGACCGCCAGGTGGAAGCCGGAAATGTGACAATAGACGGTGTGGCTGCATCCATGGGGGCAAAAGTATTGCCGGGACAGACGGTTCTTTTTTGTGGAAAGCTGGTAAAAAAAGAAGATGAAATGATACTTCTGGCATTTCATAAACCGACAGGAATCGTATGTACTGCAGAAAAGAGAGAAAAAAATAATGTGGTGGATTATATCAACTATCCCAAACGGATCTATCCAATCGGAAGACTGGATAAAGATTCCGAAGGATTATTGCTTATGACAAACAATGGTGATATTGTAAACCGCATTATGCGTGCCGGAAATATGCATGAAAAAGAATATATTGTTACCGTTAATAAACCTGTGACAGACAGTTTCCTGCGGGGACTTGCAGGTGGCGTGCCACTGGTGGAATTGAATGCTACCACACGTAAATGTAAAGTCTGGCGGACAGGAAAAAGGCAGTTTGGCATCATCCTGACACAGGGATTGAACCGGCAGATCCGCCGTATGTGCGAATATTTTGGATACAGAGTGGAAAAACTGGTAAGAACCCGTATTATGAATATCGAACTGGGAGATTTAAAAGCCGGGAATTACCGCGAAGTAACATCACAGGAATATGATGAACTGATGCGGCTTGTAAAAGATTCATCAAACACGACAGTGATTCACAGACGGGATGGAGGAGACAGATGACACCGGAAGAACAGATCAAAGAATTAAGAGATAAGATCAATTATCATAGCGACAGATATTATAATCAGGATAATCCTGAAATCTCAGATTATGAATTTGACATGTTGATGCAGCAGTTAAAACGGCTGGAAAAAGAACATCCGGAGCTTGTAACTGAAGACTCGCCGACACAGCATGTCGGTGGTACGGCAAAGCGTACAGCAGGTATTCTGGTGCACCATAATGTCCCGATGTTAAGTCTTCAGGATGTGTTTTCGAAGGAGGAAGTCGTTGATTTTGTGGAGCAGATGAAAGAGCAGTTAGATGATCCTGAGTTTGTGGTGGAATATAAGATTGACGGATTATCTATGGCACTCCGCTACGAAAATGGCGAACTTGTTCTTGCGCTGACGCGTGGTGATGGGGTGAATTTTGGCGAAGATGTGACAGCAAACGCCAAAGTGATCTCAGATGTTAAAAAGAAACTGAAAGACCACCCGGAATATCTGGAGATCCGTGGCGAAGTCTATATGAAAAATGAGGACTTTGACAGAGTCAATGAACAACAGGAACTGCTCGGTAAAAAGATTTTTGCAAATCCAAGAAACTGCGCTGCAGGAACGCTGCGCCAGCTTGACAGCCGTGTGACAAAAGAAAGAAAACTGTCCATGTTTGTATTTAATATCCAGCAGGTGCGTGGCATGGAGATTGCAACGCATACCGAAGGATATGAATTTTTAAAGAAACAGGGGATTCCGATCATCGAAGATTACAAAGTATGTAAGACTGCAGACGAAGTCTGGGATGCCATCACGGCAATCGGAGAGAATCGTGGAAATCTTGGCTATGATATTGACGGGGCAGTCATTAAGATCAACCGTTATTCAGACAGGGAACTGCTGGGAAATACCTCGAAAGTCCCGAAATGGGCGATCGCATACAAATATCCGCCGGAAGAAAAAGAAACGAAACTGCTTGATATTGAGCTTTCCGTTGGAAGAACAGGAAGAATCACGCCGACAGCGGTTTTTGAACCGGTGCGCCTGTGTGGAACTTCTGTTTCAAGAGCAACATTGCATAATCAGGATTTTATTGATGATCTTGATGTGGGAATTGGTGATACGATCGTTGTTTATAAGTCCGGAGAGATCATTCCAAAGGTCAAAGAAGTCCGCAAGGAAAAAAGACCGGACGGCTGGAAGCGTTTTATGATTCCGGATGTCTGTCCGGTCTGCGGTGCAAAGACGGAACGCGAAAAAGATACAGCAGATATCAAATGTACGTCGCCAAACTGCCCGGCGCAGTTAGAACGTCATATCATTAACTTTGTCGGCAGGGATGCCATGGATATCAAGGGATTTGGTACGGTTTATATTGAAGAACTTGTGCGTTTGGGGTATATTAGAGATATTGCTGACATATTTGAACTGAAAGATCACAGAGAAGAACTGATCGAACAGGGAATTATCGGAAAAGAAAAGAATACGGACAAACTTTTAGATACGATCGAAAAGGCAAAGGAAAATGATGCGTATATGCTTCTTACCGGATTTGGTATTCCAAATGTTGGGAAAGCGGCAGCAAAGACGATCATGAAACGTTTTTCCTCGATCACAGATTTAGAGGAAGCCGATCGGGAAACTCTAATGGAGGTGGATGATGTCGGAGAAGTGAGTGCAGACTGCATTTTCCGTTTCTTCCATGACGAAAAAAACAGAGCGATGATCAATCGTTTAAAGTCGTTAGGTGTAAATATGGAAGCGGAAGAAACAGAGACGATCGATTCGGCAGTCAGCGGAAAAACAGTAGTTATTACAGGTACTTTGCCGACACTGGGAAGAAAAGAAGCAGCAGAGCTGGTGGAAAAATACGGCGGAAAAGTATCCGGTTCCGTATCAAAAAAGACAGATTATGTTGTTGTGGGAGAAAGTGCGGGCAGTAAACTGACAAAAGCACAGGAACTTGGAATAACCGTGCTTACGGAAGCAGAACTGTTTGCCCTGCTTGGAATTAATACGGAGAATGGGAGTACAGTGCGATAAATAAGTTCGATAGCTTATTTATCACACAGGTATTTGTTTCTGGGCAAAACAAATACTTTTTATGGCAGACACAAATCTGACATTTGCGTCGCCGCTTCCCAACAAATTGCTCAGAGAATGGAGTATAATTATGCCAATTAAGACACAGAGTGATTTACCGGCAAAAGAGATATTGGAAAAGGAAAATATATTTGTTATGGATGAAAGTCGTGCAACACACCAGGATATCCGTGTCATTGAGATCGGAATCCTGAATTTAATGCCGTTAAAAGAAGACACAGAGCTGCAGCTTCTGCGTTCATTGTCTAACACACCGTTACAGATCAATGTGACATTTATTACGGTATCATCCCATGAGTCAAAAAATACATCCATGAGTCATTTAAACAAGTTTTATGAGACATTTGATGGAGTGAAGAACCGTTATTTTGATGGACTGATCATTACAGGTGCTCCGGTGGAACAGATGGAGTTTGAGGAAGTGGATTACTGGAAGGAAATGTGTGATATTTTTGAATGGACAAAGACACATGTAACATCCACAATGCATCTGTGCTGGGGTGCACAGGCAGGACTTTATTATCATTATGGACTAAAAAAGCATCTGCTGGATAAAAAAGTATTTGGTGTGTTTGAACATCATGTCATGAACCGTAAAGTGCCGTTAGTCCGTGGCTTTGATGATTATTTTATGGCGCCTCATTCTAGACACACGGAAGTCCGTGCAGAAGATATCCGGAAAATACCGGATCTGACGATCCTTGCTGAGTCAGATGAAGCAGGCGTTTTCCTTGCAATCGCAGATGAAGGCAGACGTATTTTTGTCATGGGACATCCGGAATATGACCGTGTCACACTTGATAAGGAATACAAACGTGATAAAGCAAAGGGACTGCCGATCGATCTCCCGGTCAACTATTATCCGGATGATGATGATACGAAGAAACCTAGATTAGAGTGGCGGTCACATGGAAATATCCTCTATTCAAACTGGCTGAATTATTATGTGTACCAGACGACACCGTATGAGTTTATTGATACGGCGGAAATACTGGCTTCACGCTGATTTTACCTGGGTTTCAGAAAGTTATAAAATTGTATAAAATGATACAAATCAGGCAGTTAGGGCATACTAGATATTAGGTTATCTGATATGCCTTATTTTCCGCCTTTTTTGTGCGATATATTGTACAGGATTCATATAATTATAGGATTTGTTTTATTTGTGAGTAAATAAGGAGCTGTTACATTATTTGGCAAACATATGGAACACATTTCCGAAAAGGGAGTTTTAAAATTTAACAGTATTTTTGAATACGAAACTTTGATTTTACAAAAGGCAGGGGCGTTGGTATAATTATTATATTGAGGTGCTTTATTTTTTGGAAAAATGAAAAATCTTGGAGATGACTATGATGAAATGTAAAAATTAGTTTGCGATACAATAATATATATGAGAAATGCATGAATGCAAATCAAAGAGGTCTATTATGAATCTGAATAGAATTTTAGAAAAACAAAAAATATATAGTCAGGGAAAAGATAAGATAGATACAGTCACATTATCTTCCTATGAAAAGGACTTTGAACTGACTTTTACGCATAATTCCACGGCTATAGAAGGAAATACATTGACGTTGATGGAAACAAAGGTAGTCTTAGAAGATGGAATTGCTGTAGGTGGAAAAGAACTGCGGGAAATATATGAGGTTGTCAATCATAAGAAGGCATATCAGTATGTTAAAAAGTGTATAGCAGAAGGAAAAGCCTTGGATGAGCATATTGTAAAGGATATTCATGCAATTCTGACAGAAAATATTATAGTGGGCGGTATTTACCGGAATCAGGAGGTACGGATCAGTGGCGCGGTGCACGTTCCACCAGTTGGAAATGATATGTTTATTCAAATTAAAAATTTTTATGATGATTTAGGATGGAAAAAGGATGCATTGAATCCTGTTGAATATGCAGCATGGACACATACGGAATTTGTGCGCATTCATCCATTTATTGACGGAAATGGCAGAATTTCAAGGTTACTGATGATTTATCAGCTTATGTCGGCAGGGTTTTTGCCAGTATCTATAGCAAAAGAAAATCGATTGGATTATTATAACGCTTTAGAATCTTATGCGGTACAGGGAGAACTTGAACGATTCACAGATTTAGTGGCTGAATTGGAAGAAGAGCAGCTAGATGCATATATCAAACTGATTTAAAAGAAGGAGAGGCTGATAAAACTACTTCACAGTTCACTCCACAGTTTTATACAAATTTTAGTTTCCAAAATAAGAATAGTCTGTTATAATAGACTCATAATATCACTTAGGAGGCAATTAGCGATGGGTGAGGATAGAAAAACATTTAAAATAAAGGATGGTAATTTGGGAGAAGTGAAGATAGCAGATGAGGTAGTTGCCATCATTGCAGGGCTTGCCGCTACTGAGGTTGAAGGGGTAGGTTCCATGGCTGGCAACATTACAAATGAACTTGTTAGTAAGCTTGGCATGAAGAATCTTTCCAAAGGCATTCGCGTAGAGGTGCTTGAGGGAACCGTCAATGTAGACGTTGCGCTGAATATCTCTTATGGTTATTCAATTCCGGAAGTATCAGCCAAAGTACAGGACAGAGTAAAAAATGCGATTGAAAATATGACAGGACTTGAAGTATCCGTAGTGAACATCCGTATCGCAAGCGTGGACATGGGCAATAATAAATAATGCTATTCTAAGGAAAAGAGGGTGTCTTAAGCGACATCCTTTTTCCTTATGCGTAAAAATTATAATTAGAAAGGATGACAGAAGAAAACAATATGACCAGAAGAGAGATAAGAGAGCAGGTTTTTAAAATGCTGTTCCGTGTGGAATTTTATAATCAGGAGGAAATGTCAGAGCAGCTTTCGCTGTGCGAGGATGATGCCTGTGACTGGAAAGAAAAAGACAAGACATATATTTTTGATAAAGTAGAAAAGATTTCCGAAAAGATCGGGGAGATCGATGCAAAGATCAATGAGGTCTCCGAAGGCTGGAAGACAGGAAGAATGGGGAAAGTAGATCTGACACTGATCCGTCTTGCTGTGTATGAGATGCTGTATGAGGAAGATGTTCCTGCAAAAGTTGCGATCAATGAGGCTGTGGAACTTGCAAAAATGTATGGTACAGATAATTCACCTTCATTTGTAAACGGTGTACTGGCAAAACTGGTATGATGAAAAACGTATATTCCGTAGGGCAGGTCAATACATATATCAAGAATATGTTTGCCCAGGATTTTATGTTACAGAGGATTAGTGTAAAAGGTGAGGTGTCGAATTGCAAATATCATACCTCCGGGCACATTTATTTTACGATCAAGGACGCAGCTGGAACACTGAATGCGGTAATGTTTGCAGGAAGCAGAAAAGGTCTGAAGTTTCAGATGAAAGAGGGCGACCAGGTTGTAGTGACCGGTTCGGTGGAAGTGTATGAGCGCGATGGAAAGTATCAGATCTATGCTAGAGAGATCGAACTGGATGGAGCCGGAAACCTTTATCAGAAGTTTGAAGCATTAAAACAGGAATTAGAAGAGATGGGAATGTTTGCTGCCGAATATAAACAGCCAATCCCATCATACGCAATGAAGATCGGTGTGGTGACAGCACCGACCGGTGCAGCCGTGCAGGATATCCGCAATATTTCTGCGAGGCGCAACCCGTTCGTTCAGCTTATTTTATATCCTGCACTGGTGCAGGGAGATGGTGCAGCCGAAAGCATTATAAATGGCATCCATGCCTTAGATGCACTTGGTGTGGATGTTATGATCGTCGGCAGGGGCGGTGGCTCGATTGAGGATCTGTGGGCATTCAATGAGGAAGAAGTGGCGCGTGCTATCTTTGAGTGTAAAACACCAATTATCTCAGCGGTTGGTCATGAGACAGACTGGACGATCGCAGACTTTGTGGCAGATCTTCGTGCACCGACACCGTCAGCGGCTGCAGAACTTGCGGTGTTTGACTATGCAACAGTGGCAGGAAGGCTGGATGAAATAAAAGACAGAATGTTCCTTTTAAATATGCAGCGTGTGCAGCAGATGCGAAAAGAATTAAAACATGCATCAGACAGACTTTCTTATCTGAGCCCGGAGGGGCAGCTGCGTGAAAAACGAAAATATGCCATGGATCTGGAAGAACAGTTAAGAAACTGTATGGAACATATGATCGAACTGCGCAGGCACAGACTGGCATTACTTTCAGAAAGATTAGAAGGCGTATCGCCGGTCAAAAAACTTGCACAGGGATATTCTTATGTGACGGATCAAAATGGGCATACGCTGACAGATACAGAAGGTATAAAAACAGGTGATCACGTAAAGATCCGTCTTTTAAAAGGTGCATTAGAAGCAGAGGTAACGGAGGTTTTGCATGAGTGATGAGACAAAAAACAAGCCTGCACTCGAAGATAACTTTGCAGAGCTTGAGGATATTTTAAAACAGATGGAACAGCCGGAAATTTCATTGGAACAGTCATTTTTACTGTATCAGAGCGGTGTGGAGAAATTAAAAGAATGTAATGTGATGTTAGACACTGTAGAGAAAAAGATGCAGATTTTAAACGCAAAAGGTGAACTGGAAGATTTTTAAATACAGACGGTGCATATGGAGGAGCAGATATGGATATCAAAGCGGAAATAGGCAGACATACGGATGAGGCAGAACAGATCATAAGTTCCTATCTGCCAAAAGAGGAAGGATATCAGAAAACGGTGATCGAAGCTATGAATTACAGTTTTCTTGCAGGAGGAAAAAGATTACGGCCGATTCTGATGTTAGAGACTTACCGGCTGTTTGGCGGAAGGTCAAAAGTGATCGAGCCGTTTATGGCAGCGATCGAGATGATACATACATACTCACTGGTGCATGATGATCTGCCGGCGATGGACAATGACGAATACCGCCGCGGCAAGAAGACAACACATGTGGTGTATGGGGAGGCGATGGCGATCCTCGCCGGGGATGCCCTTTTAACATATGCATTTGAGACAGCAACAAAGGCACTTGACATCGAACCACAGAATCCGGGAATTGGAAAAGCAATCCGTATTTTATCTGCAAAAGCGGGAATTTATGGAATGGTTGGCGGTCAGACTGTGGATGTAGAGTCGGAAAACACCTGCGATATGACAAAAGAGAAACTTGATTTTATCTATCGTCTCAAGACGAGTGCACTGATCGAGGCATCTATGATGATCGGAGCCGTTCTTGCAGGAGCAACCGGAAATGAGCAAAAGATCGTGGAAGAAGTGGCATCTAAAGTCGGTCTGGCATTTCAGATACAGGACGATATTCTTGATGTGACAAGTACGATGGAAGTACTTGGAAAACCGATCGGCAGTGATGAAAAAAATCACAAGAGTACGTATGTGACGTATGAGGGTATCGAAAAAGCAGGAAGGGATGTTGCAGACCTTTCAGAACAGGCGATTGCACAGATGAAAGCACTTGTTGTAAAAAATGAATTCCTGACAGAATTATTGCGTTATCTGATCTCGCGTGAGAAATAATAGAATGTCCGCTCTGTGAACATTCTATTGTCAGGAATAATAGTCGGTACGAAAAGAGAACCGGGAAACAGAGGAAGTCAGTATGATATTGGAAAAAATAAAAAAAGAAAATGATATCAAAGAACTCAGCGAGGAAGAGTTGGCGATATTAGCGGATGAGATCCGCGAATTTTTAATTCAGAAAATATCGGTTACCGGTGGACATTTAGCATCGAATCTGGGGGTTGTAGAGCTTACTATGGCACTTCATCTGTTTCTGGATCTGCCAAAGGACAAGCTGATCTGGGATGTTGGTCATCAGTCTTACACGCATAAACTTTTGACAGGGAGGAAGGATAACTTTGATACACTCCGCAAATATGGCGGGATGAGCGGTTTCCCCAAAAGAAAAGAGAGTGATTGTGACTGTTTTGATACGGGACACAGTTCTACTTCGATTTCGGCAGGACTTGGCTATGCCCATGCCAGAGAAATTTCGGGCGAGGACTACAAAGTAGTATCTGTAATCGGAGACGGGGCACTGACCGGAGGTATGGCTTTTGAGGCTTTAAATAATGCGGCACAGCTGAAAACAAATTTTATTATTGTGCTGAATGATAACAATATGTCTATTTCTGAAAATGTCGGAGGACTTTCAACCTATTTATCCGGTTTCCGTACAGCAGACGCTTATCTGGATCTGAAAATGGGTGTCATGAATTCCCTGAATAAGATTCCGGTTTATGGAAATAAAATGGTAGAAAGAATCCGGAAGACGAAAAGCGGGATCAAACAACTGTTTATTCCGGGCATGCTTTTTGAAGAGATGGGAATTATTTATTTAGGCCCTGTTGATGGCAGTGATATGAAGGGAATATTGCGGCTGCTGAAAGAAGCATCTAATATTGAAGGACCGGTTATGGTGCATGTCCTGACGCATAAAGGTGCAGGGTATCTGCCGGCAGAACGTCATCCGGCAAGATTTCATGGGACAGAGCCGTTTGATATTGAAACCGGATTGCCGAGTAAGCCGAGAGTAAAAGCAAATTACACAGATATTTTTTCGACTGTGATGCGCAAACTCGGTGACCGCGATGAAAAAGTAGTAGCTATTACGGCGGCAATGACGGATGGTACGGGTCTGAAACGGTTTCATAATATGTTCCCGGATCGTTTCTTTGATGTCGGAATTGCGGAGGAGCATGCAGTCACATTTGCTGCCGGACTTGCAGCAGCGGGATTGAAACCGATATTTGCGGTATATTCATCTTTCCTGCAGCGTGCCTATGATCAGATTCTGCATGATGTGTGTATTCAGAATCTGCCGGTTGTTTTTGCAATTGACCGGGCAGGGCTTGTAGGCAGTGATGGAGAGACGCATCAGGGTATTTTTGATATATCTTACCTGTCTACGATTCCGAATATGACGATCATGGCGCCAAAAAACAAATGGGAGCTTTCTGATATGATCAAATATGCCGTTGATTTTCCAACGCCGGTTGCGGTAAGATATCCGCGGGGAGAGGCATATGACGGACTGAAAGAATACAGGCAGCCGATATCCGTTGGCAGAAGCGAATGGATTTACCGCGAATCGGAGATTGCACTTGTGGCGTTAGGATCAATGGTTAAGACGGCCGAGACTGTGCATGCGGCATTAAAGGAAGAAGGGATTCCGGCAAGTCTTATCAATGCCCGTTTTGCGAAACCATTAGATACACAGATGTTAATGGAAGCTGCATCAAAACATACACTTATAGTCACTATGGAAGAGAATGTCATAAATGGCGGCTTTGGAGAACATATTACAAGGTTCTATAATGAACAGGGGATTTATGTGAATGTACTCAACATTGCGATTCCGGATGAGTATGTGGAGCATGGAAATGTTGATATTCTCTACCACGAGGTTTGTATTGATGCGGATACTATATTAAAACGGATCAAAGAAGTTTATCATCCATTATAAGGCAGAAAGGATACAGATTCATTGAAAGAAAGATTGGATTTACTGTTGGTAAACAGAGGACTGGCACCGTCCAGGGAGAAAGCGAAGACAATGATCATGGAAGGCAATGTGTTCGTAGAGAATGAGCGCGAGGACAAGGCTGGTTCCATGTTTGATACGGAAGCAAAGATCGAGATAAAAGGAAATACGTTAAAGTATGTGAGCAGAGGTGGTCTGAAACTTGAAAAAGCAATGACACATTTTGATATAGAGTTAAATGATAAGGTCTGTATGGACATCGGGGCATCGACCGGAGGATTTACAGACTGTATGCTTCAAAATGGCGCAAAAAAGGTATATTCTGTTGATGTCGGATATGGTCAGTTTGCATGGAAGTTAAGGCAGGATCCGAGAGTAGTCTGTATGGAAAAAACAAATATCCGTTATGTGACACCACAGGATATTGATGATGTGCTGGATTTTGCATCGGTTGATGTCTCATTTATTTCACTGACAAAGGTGCTTGGACCGGCAAGAGAACTGCTTGCAGATGGCGGTGAGATGGTCTGTCTTATCAAACCACAGTTTGAAGCAGGAAGAGAAAAAGTAGGAAAAAAAGGTGTTGTACGTGACAAATCCGTTCATGAGGAAGTAATCGATAAGGTTATTTTGTTTGCCATTTCAATCGGATTTTCGGTTCTTCATCTTGAATATTCGCCGATCAAGGGACCGGAGGGAAATATTGAATATCTGGTGCATTTAAAGAAAGAACAGGATGTGGAACAGGCAGGCATGAAAGAAAACGTCGATGTACAAAAAGTGGTAGAAGCTGCACATGGGGAACTGGATAAATAAATGAAAAATTTTCTGATCATTACAAACTATTATAAGGACGCAGAGGCAAGACTGACGAACCGCATCAAAGAATATATCGAAAATAAAGGTGGTTTCTGCAGTGTTTTTTTCAGTAATGGAGAGACACCGGGGGAGGCGGCACCACATAAAGAAAACATTCCTGCGGACACACAGGGCGTTTTAGTGCTTGGCGGGGATGGCACGCTGATCCGGGCTGCAGCAGCTTTGGTAAAGAGCAGGCTGCCTTTGATCGGTGTCAATCTTGGAACATTAGGATATTTGTGCGAACTTGAAGAAAAGGATGTATTTGAGGCAGTTGACAAACTCATGAAAGATGATTACATGGTCGAGGAGCGGATGATGCTTGGTGGATATGGAATCAAAAACGGAGAGATCCTGTCTGCGGATATTGCACTCAATGATGTGGTAATTCACCGAACCGGGGCACTCTCGGTAGTAAATCTGATCGTTTATGTCAATGGGGAGTATCTGAATACATTCCGCGCTGATGGAATTATTATATCGACGCCGACCGGTTCAACCGGGTATAATATGTCTGCGGGTGGCCCGATCGTGGATCCGAAGGCACAGATGATGCTGATCACACCGATCAATGATCATAATCTAAGTTCAAAAAGTATTGTGATCAGTGCAGATGAGGAGGTTACTGTAGAACTTGGAAAGCGCCGGTCGCAGAAAGACGAGATGGTAGAAGTCAGTTTTGACGGAGACAGCAAAGTGCGTTTGGAAGTTGGTGACCGTTTTGTGGTGCGCAGGGCAGAAGATACGGCTAAGATCTGCAAATTAAGCAGTGAGAGTTTTCTTGAAATACTGCGCAGAAAGATGAGTGCTTATACATAATAGTGGATCTATCTTTAGAACAGGAGAAAGTATGAAGACAAAAAGACAGGCAAAAATACTTGAACTGATAAAAAGGAATAACATTGAAACCCAGGAGGAATTATCAGATTACTTAGAGAGAGAAGGGTATCAGGTAACCCAGGCAACGGTTTCAAGGGATATTCGGGAGTTAAAGCTGACGAAAGTCGCAATCAACGGGGGCAGGCAGAAGTATGTTGCGCTGATGGAGGCAAATGAAGATCTGTCCGAGAAATTTACAAGGGTATTCCGTGATGGATTTGTTTCCATGGATATGGCACAGAATATCCTTGTGATAAAGACCGTTTCAGGAATGGCAATGGCGGTGGCTGCGGCGTTAGACGCTATGCATCTGCATGAAGTGGTAGGATGCATCGCAGGGGATGATACGATTATGTGTGCAGTCAGAAGTGTACAGGAAACTGTTGAAGTAATGGGACGGTTGCGCAAGATTGTAGAAGAATAACAGGCTATCAGAAAAAAAGGAGATACTTCCGGGAGAGAATGCGCGTGAGAGCGCAGGAAGGAGATTCTATGTTACAAAATCTACATGTGAAAAATTTAGCACTGATTGATGAATCGGAGGTCGATTTTGCAGAGGGGTTAAATATTTTATCCGGTGAGACGGGAGCCGGAAAGTCCATTATCATCGGATCGATCAATCTTGCACTTGGAGGAAAGGTTTCAAAAGAGATGCTGCGTGATCCGGAAAAAACAGCACTTGTGGAGCTTATTTTTTCTGTTACAGAAAAACAGAAAATGCTTTTAGAACAGCTTGAGGTGGAGATTGAGGACGATGAGGTTATCTTAAGCCGTAAGATCACTGGTGGACGAGGTGTTTCAAAGATTAATGGAGAAAGTGTGCCTGTTTCAAAAGTAAAAGAGATCGCCTCAGTTCTGATCGATATTCATGGACAGCACGAGCACCAGTCTCTTTTATCGAAAAAAAAGCATTTAGAGATTCTTGACAGTTATGCAAAGGAAGAGATCGAACGGCCGAAAAAAGAACTTGCAGACGCGTACAAGGAATATAAAAGACTTGTAGCAGAGTTAAACGAAGCGGATGTGGATGAAGAAGAACGCTTAAGGGAAGTCTCTTTTCTGGAATATGAAGTTGGTGAGATTGAAGAAGCAGGGCTTACCATAGGCGAAGATGAAGAATTAGAGACACAGTATAAGCGTTTCATCAATGGAAAAAAGATCGTGGAAGCACTGAATCAGGCATATCAGTATACCGGAGGAAATGATCAGGCATCGGAACTGACCGGACGGGCATTAAGGGAAATATCAGGTGTATCTGCATATGATGATAAAATTGCTGATATGGAAGAGATGCTGACACAGATCGACAATCTGCTCAACGATTTTAACCGTGAGATCGCAGATTATCTGGAAGATACGGATTTTGACGAAGAAACATTTTATCAGCTGGAAAAGCGTTTAGATGAGATCAACCATTTAAAGTCAAAATATGGCAGTTCCATTGAGGAAATCTTAAACGCATACGAAGCAAAACAGGAACGTCTGCTTCATTTAAAGGATTATGATACTTATCTGGCTGATCTGAAAGAAAAAGTAAAAAGTGCAGAGAAAAATCTGCAGAAAAAATGTGAGACAGTGTCTGCTGTCCGTAAAAAACATGCAGATAAACTGGTTGCTGCAGTGACAGACGCATTGAAAGATCTGAATTTTTTGGATGTTGTGTTTGAAATGCGGTTTGGTGTGTTATCAAGTTATACTGCCAACGGGTATGATGACGCAGAGTTTATGATCTCTACCAATCCGGGTGAGCCGGTGCGTCCTCTCGGAAAAGTAGCATCTGGTGGAGAACTTTCGAGGATCATGCTCGCAATAAAAACAGTGCTTGCCGATCAGGATGAGGTTGAGACACTGATCTTTGATGAGATTGACAGCGGGATCAGCGGGCGTACTGCACAGATGGTTTCTGAGAAGATGAACCTTTTAGGACGTACACACCAGATCATCTGTATCACACATCTTCCGCAGATCGCCGCGATGGCAGATGCACATTATCTGATCGAAAAAGCTGTCTCAAACGGTTCAACAGTATCGAAGATCAGAATGCTTGATCCTGCAGAGACCGTGGATGAACTCTCACGTATGCTTGGAGGTGTCGAGATCACGGATAAGGTAAGAGAGAGTGCGAAAGAAATGAAAGAGCTTGCTTTAAAAAAGAAAAAATAAAAATTCCAAAAAGAGGCTGGATTGTAAAGAAGTGGCAGTACAGTTTGGATAAATAACAGCGTGAAAAAGAAAAAAGCACATATAATAAAAAGGAGATATCAAAAACAGGATATCTTCTTTTTTTGCGAAATATGGGTAAAACAGGAGAGAAAAAATGAAAAAAATAAGTGTTTATTATAAAATTATACAAAATCTTACCTGTATGGGATTCTTTTTGACGCTGATTTTTGCTGTGAGATCATTTCAGAATGCTGTTCCGGATGAGATATATGTGAGGGCAGGAGAAACAGTATCATATGATTTTAAAGTACCGGTCAGCATTGTATTAAAGCAGGATGGCACGGAGGTATTTGATTATCTGACAGAAGATTCAACGCTTACGTATCGTGTGAACTGTAGATTATTTGGAATTTTTCCTGTTAAGGATATCACGGTCATGCTGGTGGAGCCGGAAACCGTTTATGCAAGTGGAATGCCGGTTGGGATTTATGCAAAAACAAAGGGTGTTCTTGTAATAGGAAATGGAGAAGTTGAAAAGATAGATGGACGTGAGGTAAAACCATCAGAAAATCTTGTAAAAAGCGGGGATTATATTGTAAGTGTAAACGGAAAGGCAGTTAATGAGAAGGAAGATCTTGCAGCAGCAGTGAATGAGGCAGGTGGGGGAAAAGATGTTCTTGGAATCATGCGTGGCGAAGAATACATTGAAGTTTCCTTAGATCCGGTTAAAAGTGTCAGCGGAAAATACATGCTTGGTATCTGGGTCAGGGATGATCTTGCGGGAGTGGGTACACTTACGTATTATAAGCCGGATGGAACTTATGCGGCACTTGGACATGCGGTAAGTGACAGTGATACCGGAACGATCATGAATATGTCGGAGGGATATCTTTACCATACGGACATTGTAGGCATAAAAAAGGGAAAGGTGGGAACTCCCGGAGAACTTTCCGGTATTATCCAGTATGGAGACAATACAAAAATAGGATCGATCATGCAAAATACAGATCTTGGCATTCATGGCATCCTGAATGGAAACTTGAAGTGGTTAGAAACAGGTGAGTGCTATGAAGTGCGTTATAAACAGGATATCAGGATTGGAAGCGCATTTATTGTATCATCTGTTTCCGGGGAAAGTAAAAAGTATGAAGTAATGGTGGAAAGCGTTGATTATAAGGGGAATGATGAAAATAAAGGAATTCTGATCCGGGTTACGGATCCTGTGCTATTGGAATTGACGGGAGGAATCGTACAGGGAATGAGTGGAAGCCCGATCATACAGGATGGAAAACTGATCGGAGCAGTGACTCATGTGCTCGTGAATGATCCGACCAGGGGATATGGGATATTCGTTGAGAAAATGCTTTCCTATCATAATTAAATATGATATTATTAAAGCAAATTAACAGTTTGCATAAGTAGGTGAACACATGTATTCAGAGAGTGAAACAGAGAAATTAGCAGCAGAATATATGGAAAAAGGCCGGACTGCCTTCTTTTCAAAAGAATTAAATAAGGCAGCAGCGTTAACGCAGAATGCGATTGATATATATCGGACAGAAAAGAATTACGAACAGTACGCATATGCGCAGAATATGATGGGCGTTATCTATATTTCGCTTGGCAATGAATCAGCAGCAATGGATTGTTATCTGGAAGTACTGGAATGTTCGAAAAGACATGGCGTAACGTCAGTTCTGGCATTAGCCTATAATAACATAGGATCGAGATATCAGGAACTGCAGCAGCATGGGAAAGCGATTGATTATTTTGAAAAGTCTGCTGATGAACTTGAAAAAGTTACGGATACGGAGAATGAAAATTTTCAGATAAGATATCTGATTACACATATGAATCTGATGAAATCATATGGAGAGCTTGACAGGCTGGATGATGCATGTGAGGAGCTTGTTAAATTAGAAAAATGCAGCAAAGATGTTATGGATGGGATGTATTATTACTCGTATCTGACATTGAAATCAAGACTTTACTGGAGCATTGGAAGAAAAGAATATGTATATGAGCATCTGGACGAATTGATCAAAGGCGGCATTGATGATTCAAATGCAGCAGATTATATTGAAGACATGAGTGATTTGTGTGCATTGTTAAAGGATATGCGTGAGTTTGACAAGTGGAAGAAAGTTATTCTGGTGTTTGAACAGTATGTTAAAAAGCAGCACAGCGTTTATTATGAAATGCTGCTTACAGAAATGTGGTTAGAGTACTATAAAGAACTCGGTGACACAGAGCAATATGTGAAGCTGTGTATTCATTACGTAGAAGTGTCACAGCAGCAGAAAAAAGCGGATAATGAGGAACGTGCACGCGCGATCGATTTAAAGATTGAACTTCAGGAAAAAGAAGAACAGCGTAGACATGCAGAGATACGTTCGAATCAGGATGCGCTGACCGGACTGGGCAACCGGTACATGTTAGAGAAAGATGCTGTGGATGTGATCGGTCAGGCAATAAAGACAGGCAAAAAGATTGCGGTAGGCATACTTGACATTGATTGTTTTAAACAGCACAATGATACATATGGACATATTCAGGGGGATCGTTGTCTGCAGCTGGTTGCAGATGTATTGAAAGCAGCCGTGGCAGGATGTGGGAAGGCATACAGATATGGCGGAGATGAGTTTGTCTTAATGATCCAGAATGGCGAGGAAGATGCAATTACAGGAATTGCCCGGACGATCAAAGAAAATTTACAACAGTTACATATAGAAGATAAGGGTTCAGGCAGACAGGTGACGGTCACGATTTCCCAGGGATATGCCAGCTTTTTGCCGGACAAACAGGAGAACAGGAACAGCCTGATCGAACATGCAGATAAAGCATTGTATGAAGTAAAAGAAAATGGAAGAGATGGATTCCGTATTATTGTAGAATAATCCATATTTTATGTGTTTTTTGCGCTTGACGACTACATTCGACAAATAATCTGACTGGAAATAAGTATCATCAAATTGCAAATAATTTATGATTTTTGTCACAGGAGGGCTTGAAATGGAAAAATTAAGTGTAGCAATTGCTGATGATAATGAGATAATGTTACAGTTATTAGGAGATATTATCGAAAGTGATGACGAATTGAATGTGGTGGGGACAGCAAAAGACGGTGAGGAAGCTTATCGTGTGATAAAAACAAAAGAACCTGATATCGTACTTCTCGATATTGTGATGCCAAAGTTGGATGGACTTGGAGTACTTAGCCGTGTGAACAAGGATAAAACAATAAAAAAACACCCTGCATTTATCATGATCAGTGCGATCGGACAGGATCGTATCACGGAAGATGCGATCAATATGGGGGCATCTTATTACATTATGAAGCCATTTGACAATGATATGATCATTGACCGGATCAAACGGATCAAAAACCGCAGTGTACCGGGAATGGAAAAACGCAAGATAAACGCATATGAGAAAGCAGAACCGGTCAGTGAACGCAGTCTTGAAGCAGACGTAACGGAGATCATCCATGAGATCGGTGTTCCGGCACATATCAAAGGATATCAGTATTTAAGGGATGCTATCGTTATGTCCGTAAATGATATGGAGATGCTGAATTCTATCACAAAGATCCTTTATCCGACCATTGCAAAGAAGTATCAGACGACGTCAAGCAGAGTGGAGAGAGCAATCCGCCATGCGATTGAAGTTGCATGGAGCAGGGGGAAAATGGATACAATTGATGAGATGTTTGGCTATACGATCCACAATGGAAAGGGAAAACCGACCAATTCAGAGTTTATTGCACTGATCACGGATCGTATCAGACTGGAACATAAAATGTATTAATACTTTTCAGAAAAGCGAAAAAGAGTTATAATATTCTTTAGATTTTCAAAAGTTTATAGAAAAATAAATTTTTGGGCTGGAGGGTTTATGACATGAAAAAAATATTATTTACGGCTTCAGAAGCTGTGCCTTTTATGAAAACCGGTGGACTTGCAGATGTAACAGGCTCATTGCCGAAATATTTTGATAAGACGAATTATGATGTAAGGGTTATTCTTCCAAAATATGTCTGCATGGATGAACGGTGGAAAGGACAGCTTCATTTTTTATGCCATTTTTATGTGAATTTAAGCTGGAGAAAACAATATGTCGGCATTTTTGAAACAACGTACGATGGAATTACCTATTATCTGGTAGACAATGAATTTTATTTTGCCGGAAATGCACCATATAACAATATTTATGAGGATGTAGAAAAGTTTGCATTTTTCTCAAAGGCAGTGTTGGAGGCATTGCCGTATCTGGATTTCTGTCCGGATGTCATACATTGTCATGACTGGCAGACAGGACTGATTCCGGTATTTTTGCGGACTTTATATGGGGATGAGGAATACTATACAGGTATAAAGACGGTATTTTCGATTCATAATCTGAAGTTTCAGGGAAGATGGAAACTGCCTGCTGTTATGGATATTACCGGATTGCCGGAGCAGATTTTTACATCGGATAAGTTAGAGTCTTACGGTGAGGCAAATTACTTAAAAGGCGGTGTGGTCTATGCAGATGCGGTCACTACCGTCAGTCCGACCTATGCCTATGAGATCACTACACCGGAGGGAGGCGAAGGATTAGAAGGGCTTATGTATGCGTGCAGAAACAAACTTTCCGGCATATTGAATGGTCTTGACTATACTGAGTATGATCCACAGAAAGATATCTATCTGTCCAATCATTATAATGAAATGAATTATAAAGAAGGAAAAGCGCTCAACAAGGCGCGTCTGCAGAAAAATGACTCCTTACCTGTGGATGGAGATGTATTTCTGATCGGCATGGTATCGCGTATGACAGATCAGAAAGGCTTTGATCTGATCGCATATATCATGGATGAGCTGCTCAGTACGGAGCGTGTTCAGTTTGTTGTGGCGGGGACCGGGGAGGCACGCTATCAGGATATGCTGTCTTATTTCGCAGGAAAATATCCGGATAAGATGAAAGTACATATCGGATATTCAGAAGAACTCGCACATCAGATTTATGCCTCCTGTGATGCATTTTTGATGCCGTCCTTGTTTGAACCGTGTGGTTTAAGCCAGTTAATGAGTCTTCGTTATGGTACTGTTCCTATCGTACGTGAAACGGGAGGACTTAAGGATACCGTCATTCCGTACAATGAATATACAAAAGAGGGAACAGGATTTTCTTTTGCAAATTATAATGCGCACGAGATGTTAGAAACGATCCGCTATGCGATATCTGTATTTTATCAGCATAAAAACGACTGGGATATACTGGTAAAACATGGCATGAGTCAGGATTTCTCCTGGAATGCATCGGTTGTAGAGTATGAAAAACTATATGATGGTCTGATGACGAAATTTACATGGTAATACGGCTGCTTTCTCTTGAATAATAATATACATGGTCAGAGAGAATATCTTCCACAGATAGCTGGGTGGAATTGACCTCACATACCATTTCCGAAAGCTCCCGGTAGGATTCCTGTGTGGTATCCCTGGTTTTATTCCCGGATGAAAGCAGAGGATCAGATGGTAAGGAAAAAGAACTGACAGGAATGATAAGAACTTCGTGGATACTGCTTGGAAGGATGTAGAGATCACTTCTTAAGCGGTCTGCGAAGTTTTTTAACAGATCCTGATACAGAATGCAGGCAGAGCCGTTTAATTTTGTATGGTTGGAAAGCACATACATGGGAAAAGGCGCCGGCGGAGCGAGGAGAGCAGCACTGTCGTCACCGGAAAGAAGTTCTTTTAGTACGTCACTCATATTTCGAAGTTCATAATGCAAAAGATCCGGTGTATTTTTACATGCGAGTGCATAAAGATCATCTTTTGTGATATTCCAGAAAGAAAGATGATGGTTGTGGATCAGAATCGTGGCAGAGCTCCCTGCGTGTGTGAAAGAGTCAGTGGCAGGGTTATTTTCTTCCGAAAAAGACTCGATGATATCGTCGGGATAAATACTGATCAGACAGCTGAACACGATCGCTAAATCGAGAAAGCGGAAATGGGGAACGTCAGATAACAGTGCTTTGTTGCGCTCGTAATTGATCAGCTTAAAGATAATGCGGGACTGTACTTTCTCATAGCATGTGAAAAAGGAAATGTCAACACTGTGGGAAGGCTTGTTCTGTTGATAGATCGTTTGAATTTCGGCGCAGATATCAGGAAAAGATCGGCCTTTTTCATATTCGCGGAAGTAGTCATTCAGATAAATGGTTGGTGAAATATTACAGCCCGGAGTTAAAACGGTCAGACCGTCTAAGTGGGTATTGTTATTTTTTAAAATATCCTGCAGGATAATGGAAACATCAGAACCGAATGCGTCCTGTAAAGATTGTCTGATCTGCTGTTTAAATGTCTGATATGTCATAATGACCTCCTGTAAATACAGATATGTCTGAGTTATATGAGATATACCTGTGGTGCAGGAGAAGATATTACTGCCTATAAATGGGGAAAGTCCACGCAAAAAACTGCGTGGACTTACTATATCATATACATACTACAAATGCAAGAAAAATTATTCGGATTTTAATTTTTTCCAGAGATAACTGTAAAGAGAGATTGTAGATTCGTCAAACTGTTTGTACACAGTACAGTTATCTAAAGTTTCCTGTGGTGGAAAAATCGTGGTATCACTTAAGGTTTCATCATCTAGCGCATCAATCACGGCGAGATTGGGTGTGGCATAGCAGACATAATCAAAATTAGTCATAGCTACATCCTCGCGGCACAGAAAATCAAGAAATTTTTCGGCATTTTCCTGATTCTTGCAGCTCTTTGGCATAAACCAGGAATCGATCCATAGGTTTGAACCCTCTTTTGGAACTGTATAGGAGAGATCATCGTTTAATTCCATCGCAGTGGCAGCTTCCCCGGAATAAACCAGCGCCATTGCTGCATTGCCGGCGGCCATCTCATCAGCGGTCTCATCTACGTAGTAGGCGTAGACAAGCGGTTTTTGCCTGATCAAAAGATCTACTGCGTTATTTAGTTCCGTTTCATTTTCTGTGTTGATGTCATAATTTAACAGACGAAGAGCCGGTACAAACGAATCGCGGACAGAATTCTGCATGATAATGGAATCTTTGTACTTTTCATCCCACAGAATGTTCCAGGACGATACTTCGTCATCTGTGACCATTGTGGTATTGTAGAGGATACCAAGAGTTCCATAAAAATATGGCATGGAATAGGATGCATCCGGGTCAAAAATCCTTGCAGCATTAATGATCGACGGATCTATATTCTGGTAATAAGAAAAGTGATCAAAGTCGATTTTGTTTGCCTCTCCTTCGGAGATCAGACGTTCTACCATGTAGTCGGAAGTGCAGATTAAGTCATAACCGATGGAACCGGCTTTATATTTGGTATACATTTCTTCCGGACTTTCGTATTCCTCTAATTTGACGTGAATGCCTGTTTCCTGTTCGAACAATTTTAAAACAGAACTGTCCATATATTTTCCATAATTTAAAACAACCAGCGAATTGTCATCAGTGGTGTCTTTATTTCCACATCCTGCCATAAAAAGGGTGCTCAAAAATAATAACGGAAAAATAATATATTTTTTCATGAAAGCCTCGCGTTCTGCCGGATAATACGGCGTATCAGTAATAAAATATATTTGCAGAGATTGCCACACCAAAAAGATATCAGTTTGTCTTATCAGATCTGCGGTTCATAATAAGAAGCAGCAGAAATGCAGCAAAAAACAACAGTGTGGAAAGTGCATAAAGTTCCGGACGTACACCTTTCCGAAGTTCTGTATAGAGCATAGTAGAAAGCGTATTTACACCGGCTCCTTTCGTGAAAAAGGTGATGGAAAAATCATCCAGCGACATGGTAACTGCCATTAAAAATCCGGAAAATACACCGGATTTGATGTCAGGCCAGGTTACTTTATAAAAGGCATAAAGCGGGGAGGCACCAAGATCTAAGGCAGCTTCATATGTGTTTCTGTTTATCTGCTTTAATTTTGGAAGTACATTCAAAATTACATATGGAATATCAAATGTAATATGTGCGATGAGTACTGTCACAAATCCAAGATTTAAAAATTTTACAAAAAGCAGCATGAGGGATATTCCGGTCACAATGTCTGCGTTTAACAGCGGGATATTGGTTGCACCGAGCATCAGGGTTGTGCCACGTTTTTTCATGGCACTGATCCCGATGGCAGCAAGTGTGCCGATCAGGGTTGAGAGTACTGCGGCAGTGAATGTGATCTGAAGTGTCATGGTCAGTGCATTCATGATCGTTTCGTCTGTAAAACAGGAAGCGTACCATTTTAAAGTGAATCCACCCCATACAACTCTTGATTTGGAATTATTGAAAGACAAAATGACCAAAACAAGAATCGGAAGATATAAAAATAAAAAGATGACCGCAAGATAAATGCGGGATGCAGCCTTCTTTACCATACAGCAGTTCCTCCCTGATCTTTATCGAAGATATTCATGACCGCCATACTTGCGATGACGAAAATCATAAGTACTACGGAAAGCCCGGAACCTAAGTTCCAGTTACTTCCCTGCATAAATTCCTGTTCAATGACATTTCCGATCAAGAGCACTTTACCGCCACCGAGCAGATCGGAGATCACGAAAGATGTGAGAGCCGGAACAAAGACCATTACGATCCCACTGATGACACCAGAGAGAGTCAGCGGAAAAATAATACGGAGCAGTACGATTTTTGAATCAGCTCCTAAGTCTTTTGCAGCTTCAATGACATCCGGTTTGATGCGCACCATGGAGTTATAGATCGGCAGGATCATAAACGGCAGAAAATCGTATACCATACCGAAAACAACGGCAGTCGGTGTGTTTAACATTTTTACCGGACCGAAACCGAAGAAACCAAACAGGGCATTTACGATACCGTTGTTAGAAAGTAAAAGTCTCCAGGCAAGGATGCGCAGCATAAAGTTCATCCACATTGGAAGTACAAATAAAAATACAACGAAACTCTGATGCTTAAAATGAAAACTGTTTAGGATCATGGCGAGCGGATAGGCAAGCAGCAGGCAGACTATTGTACAGAAAAATCCGAGTTTCAGGGAAAGCAGGATGGATTTTACATGCACCGGATCTGCGATCGCTGCAATATTATCCCAGGTAAATGTACCGGAAGCGTTTGTAAAAGCATAATATAAGATAATAACGATCGGCAGCAGGATAAATCCGATCATCCATACAAGATAAGGTCCTGCTAAAAGCTGTCTGCCTAATTTACGCATCGATCTCTACAGCCTCCTCGTCCTCAGATTCCGGTTTGTTCATGATCTGGATATTAAACGGGATTACGTTGATGCCGACATGTGTGCCGACCGGATACATTTTCGTCGTGTGGACAAGCCATTCATAACCATTTGCCATGATACTGATCTCATAGTGTACACCTTTAAATATAATAGAGACAATGTCACCATCCATAAAACCGGCGCCAGGTTCCGTGATCTCAACATCTTCCGGACGGATCACGACATCAACCGGAGTATTGCATCCGAAACCTTCGTCAACACATGGAATCTTTACACCTAAAATTTCCACGACCTTATCTTTGATCATGGTTCCGTTTATAATGTTGCTGTCACCGATAAAATCAGCCACAAATGCATTGACAGGTTCGTTGTAGATCATTTCGGGGGTGCCGATCTGCTGGATGTAACCCTGATTCATAACGACAATCGTATCAGATATGGTAAGTGCTTCTTCCTGATCGTGGGTAACAAATACGAATGTAATGCCAAGCTCATTTTTCAGACGGATCAGTTCGTACTGCATGTCTTGACGGAGCTTTAGGTCGAGAGCACCGAGCGGTTCATCTAAAAGAAGAACTTTTGGCTCATTTACAATGGCACGCGCGATCGCGATACGCTGCTGCTGACCGCCGCTTAATGAGTCGATAGAGCGGTTTTCAAATCCTTCAAGATTTACCAGCTTCAAGGCGTAACGGATCTTATCATTGATATATTCTTTGCTTTTTTTCTTAATACGCAGTCCGAATGCAATATTTTCTGCAATCGACATATGCGGGAAAAGTGCGTATTTCTGGAAAACAGTATTTAAATTGCGCTCATTTGGAGGTAATGATGTGATATCTTTGCCGTCAAAAATGACACTGCCGGCATCCGGTGTCTCAAAACCGCCGATGATACGAAGGGTGGTTGTTTTTCCACAGCCGGATGGACCGAGAAGTGTGATAAATTCATTTTCACGGATATATAAATTTAAATCATCTAATACGACATGGTCGCCGTAAGATTTTGAAATACCTGTCAGATTAATTAGTTTTTTGCTCATTTGTGTTCAAAACGTTTCTTAATTGGTAGCAGAAGAAACATGATCCCTTTCTAAGTGGTTACATGATAAAATTAAAAACTCGGCGGCGTAGATACCCAGATTAAGATGGCATCGCGGTTTCCATTATTTTCCAGACGATGTTTTTTACCGGCCTGGAAATAAAAAGATTCGCCAGCGCGGACGGTATAAGCCCTTCCACCATATAGTACACGCACAGTTCCTTTTAATACATAGCCAAATTCTTCCCCTGTATGTGGCAGGTGTGTGTCGGAGGAGCCGCCGGGTTTTAAGGTAAGGCGTACCGGTTCCATACTGTTTTTCTGTGCATTTGGAATGATCCATTCGATCATTTTATTTCCATCTTCACTGATTTTTTCAAAATAGTCATCTTTTTCAAATACGATCTGTTCCGGTTCTTCGTCCGTAAAGAATTCGGCAGGTGTTGTGCCGAGACACTGTATGATATCGAGCAGTGTACCAATAGACGGAGAGTTCTGGTTACGTTCCAACTGGGAAATAAATCCCTTGGTCAGTTCGGAGCGGTCGGCGAGTTCCTGCTGTGTCAGGCCATACTGGATACGCAGTTCTTTCATACGCTTTCCGATATCCATAATAATCCTCATTTCTGCGATGTTTTATAGTAATTGTAAAAATATATGTTTTGTTTACAATAAGTAAACAAGATTATTTTATGCATTTCATAGGAAAAGTCAATAGAAAATAAAATATTGCAAAAATTTAGAAAAAAATATAAAAAAGGTATTGCATTTTTTATAATATATGTATATACTAGTCGAGTGTGGCGCAAGTCAAAAGACAGTCCACATTAATTGCCAATATGGCTCAGTTGGTAGAGCAACGCATTCGTAATGCGTAGGTCGTCGGTTCGAGTCCGACTATTGGCTTATAACTTCCGGAAGTCCGGACAGATAAGAGCAAGTGGTTTCTGAAAAGTTCCGCTTGCTTTTTTTGTAATAAGAAAATTCTTTTTTATATATCAGAATGTGAAAGGAAACGGTATTATGGCAGAGAAAAATACGATTTTAATTGGAATTGCAGGAGGAACAGGAAGCGGGAAAACGACGCTGGCAGATAAAGTGTTTGACAGCTTTGGACGTGATGAAGTCAGTATTCTGCGTCATGATAATTATTATAAACGCCATGATGAGATGAGTTATGAAGACCGCTCAAAGTTAAATTATGATCATCCGGATGCATTTGATACAGAACTGTTATGTGAACATATCAAAGAGCTGAAAAAGGGCAATGCCGTGCAGATGCCGGTCTATGATTATACGGTTCACAACCGTTCCGACAGGACGATCCTTGTGGAGCCGGCACCGGTGATCGTACTTGAGGGTATTTTGATCTTTGCCGAGCCGGCCTTGTGTGAACTGATGGATATCCGTGTATTTGTAGATACGGATGCGGATGTGCGTATTCTAAGAAGGATCGTAAGAGATGTAAAAGACCGTGGACGCTCCTTAGACAGTGTCATAAATCAGTATTTAACGACTGTAAAACCGATGCATGAACAGTTTGTGGAACCGAGTAAACGCCGTGCAGATATCATAATCCCGGAGGGGGGCGAAAATGCGGTTGCATTGGAGATGCTGATCCAGAGAGTAAGAAAGCATTTAGAGGAAGCGTAAAGATACAGCATCAGCCATTGCCTTGTAACCGGCACTGCTTGGGTGAAGATGGTCGCCACTATCATAGCCTGCTTTGAATGCAGCAGGATTGGTGCTGTCACGTACGGCAAGGTCAAAATCAATGCAGCCTTCAAAGCCGTCCGCCTGGCGGATCCATTCATTGACTTTATTTTTCAGTTCTTCACGGAACGGGGCATAGGTACGCCAGCCTTCGATCGGAAGCAGTGTTCCGATATAGACAGACAATCCAAGAGAGTGTGCCTGGTCAGTGTACCATTTGAGACCGTCTATGAGTTCTTCTGCTGTTGGAAGATCGCTCATGGGACGGAACGGATTGATATCTGTTCCAACCGGGTGAATGATATCATTGATCCCCTGTTGGATAATGATAGTATCGGCACCGGCGGTCGGTATTTCATGCAAAAAGCGGTTGCTTCCTTTTAAACCGTAGGAATCATAGGTAATGCAGTCATACTGGCGCAGGATTCTGGTACCGCTTGCAGCGCGTCGGATGATGGAAGTGTGTTTTCTGCCCTCACGTCTTAAACGTAGCGTTAGTTCATCCGGCCATGCCTGTGCGGTAATGGAGTCACCATAGCAGATCACAGCATGGTTGTCGGATGATGTTAAAATATCGATATTGCTTAAAAAATAAAACCAGCTTGTCGTTTTGCTTGTATCAAGAGGAAGCTCTTCTGTTAATGTCTGATCACCCAGTGAGAAAAATCCTTTCGAGAGAGGACCTGTGATCAGAACAGCGGACTGCATCAGCGTAAAGTCTGCAAAATAAAGATTGACACAAAGTGTCTGTCCTGCCTGAACCTGAAAGGAAACTTCATCGCTTACAATACGCTTGTGTGCATCAAGTGTCACAGAAGGATTGCCCAAAAAAGTAATCTGTGTTGTTGTCGATTTCTTCTGCGGGCAGGACAGATTAATTTTGGGGGCAGAATCGCTGCTGGTATTGAAGTCCGCGACGGAGACGGTTGCCTTTGTGATAGAGACAGGTTCGCTTCCACAGTAATTGTCAAAGGTAAATCTTAAAGATGTTCCGTCAAATGGCGCATAGACCGGATAGCGGAGTGTAATAGCTTTTGCATAGCTTTCCGGCCGGTGTTCTGCGATTGAAACTGCATTTCCCCACATGGAACACCATGTATCAGGTTTGTTGATCGTTGTATGATTCATCGGGTTCTCCATTTCTGTCAGATAATTATTTTCGTTGTATCAGTATACATCCTTTTTGAAAGAGGGTAAAGTGAAAACTACTTGTTCTTTTTTATATAAATTGATATAATGCAGAAAGATGACGTGTTTTCCGGTAAGCAGATCATTTGACCGGATGACATTATAGCAGAAAGAGGAGAGGTATTAAGGTATGAGTGAACCTGAAAATTATGTAAAAAAAGAGGAGCCACGCGTATCCATAAAGCAGCGCAGAAAAAAGAGTATAGGGGGTATCCTTGGAACGTTATTTGCAGAGAATCAGAGTATGCTGATGCTGTTTGCAGTCATTGTTGCAGCACTTGCGGTTATTCTGGCAGGAATTATTGCTCTGCATATGCCGGTTGTTCCGGTTTGTCTGATCGTATTGTTAGAAGCAGGGATTGCCTGCTGCCTGCATGATGTACCGGTCTGGCTGCATGCGATTGCTGTGATCGCTCAGATCGTAGCAGGGGTTTTCGCCGGAGCAACTGTTTTTATGGTGCTTTGCGTGGTAGAATATTTAGTTGGAATTTTGTGCCTGCGTTATGTAAGAGAGTAAGGAATGAGAATGAAAACGGACTTTTGCTTTGGGGAGACTTTTAGCAGGAGTCCGTTTGTATTTTACGGGAGGAAAAACGGATGAAAGCACAGGAAAAGATTTTAGTATTCTGTTCCAGGGAAATCTGTTATTTGTCGGGAAACTTTTTTGCCCATCAGCTTGCAGGTGCGTTTGAAGAAGCAGGCTATGAGACGACAGTATGTGAGTTTACATCCAAAGATGATCTTGATAAGGTACTTTCTCCATTTTTTGGAAAAAAATATCGTGCAGTTTTTGACTTTAACTCTTTGCTTCCAAGACTTGCGATGGATGACGGGACACCGGTGACAGACCTGATCGATGGTCCATTTTACGATTATATTTTGGATCATCCATTATTTCATTATAACTGTCTGATGACACAGGCAAAAAATTTTCATGTGATCGTGCTGGATGAAGGACAGGCTGATTATGTCAGAAAATATCATCCAAATGTAAAGAGCGTGCATATGCTCCCGCTTGGAGCGACGGTTGCATTATTTGACGGGGAAAAAAATCCTGCGGATCGGATCCTTTTTATAGGAACTTATGATGCACCGGATAAGGTATATGATATTGTGAAAGCAGCACCGGAGCCTTTTTGCGGATTGATGAAAAGGATCATAGAAATGAGGATCGGGACGCCGGAACTTCCGATGGAGGAAGCATTTCGGGCATGCCTGAAAGAAAATGACATGGAACTTGACAGTGCGCAGTTTGCTCTTTTTATGAATACAATGTATGCATCGGATGCCTACATCAGGGATTATTTCAGGAAAGCGGCACTTGATGAGCTTTTAAAAAGAAAGATACCGGTACGGTTAGTCGGTGAGGGATGGGAAAAATATCAGACTCCCTATGAGAAATATCTGACGATCGAAAAGCCGGTTACCTTTGATCTTTCTTTTGAGAAAATTGCAAGAGACCAGATCATGCTTGATGTTTCGCCGATTTTTAACCGGGGCATCCATGACAGGGCGATTGCCGGGATGGCAAACCGTACTGTGGTGCTGACAGATGAGAATCCGTACAGGAGTTCGCATTTTAAAAACAGGGAGGATCTGATGTTTTATTCGCTGTCAGAAATAGGTTCGCTGTCGGAAGCTGTCGGAGAACTGATGGAAAATGACAGACTTCGGGAAAAGATCCGGGACAATGCATATCAGACATTCTGTACCGGGCATACATGGAGGGCGCGGGCAGAAGAAATATTGTCATGGGAGGCAGAAAATTGAAACAGAATTATCAGAAAATGCTTGAGGAGACCATAGCGAAAAACCAGAGTGAGAACAAAGTGCCCACCCTGCTGTTACACAGTTGTTGTGCACCCTGCAGTTCTTACTGCTTAGAGTATCTGTCACAGTATTTTAAAATCACGGTTTTTTATTATAATCCGAATATTTATCCGGAAGAGGAATATTTTAAACGTGTAAAAGAGCAGCAGCGCTTTGTCGAGAGACTGCCGGCAAAATATCCAGTTTCTTTTGTAGAGGGAAATTATGATAAAGAACGTTTTTATCAGATGGCGCAGGGACTAGAGGACGTGAAAGAGGGCGGTGAGAGGTGTTTCCGCTGCTATGAACTGCGGCTCCGGGAATCGGCCGAGATTGCAAATAAACTTCATATGGATTATTTTACAACGACATTATCCATCAGTCCGCTTAAAAATGCAGAAAAATTAAATGAGATCGGGGATCGTTTATCTGAGGAATATGGGATTTCATACTTAAATTCTGATTTTAAAAAGAAAAACGGATATAAGCGTTCCGTGGAGCTTTCCGAAGAATATGGCATGTACCGCCAGTATTACTGCGGCTGTGTTTTTTCGAAAAAGGAAAGGGATGCGCAGATCGCGGCGAAGGAAGCGGAGAAGCATGCGTGACAGCATGTATAGCCGGTGCATAAAAATACAACAGGGACTTGCAGGGATGCAGCACTTCATGTAGAATGAAATGTAATTATGACAACGAAAGTGAGGATTTAGATATGGCACAGTTATGGGGAGGACGTTTCACAAAGGCAACAGACCAGCTTGTATATAATTTCAATGCGTCTATCACATTTGATCAGAAATTTTATAAACAGGATATCGAGGGCAGTATCGCACATGTAAAAATGCTTGGAAAACAGGGTATTTTAACAGAACAGGAAATGAACGATATCGTCACGACACTGCAGGAGATCAAAGAAGATGTGGAGAGCGGAAAATTAGAGATCACATCAGAATACGAAGATATTCACAGTTTTGTGGAGGCAAATTTAATCGACCGTCTCGGCGATACCGGTAAAAAGCTTCATACCGGACGCAGCCGTAATGACCAGGTGGCACTTGATATGCGTCTTTACACCAGAGACGAGGTGCTCGCAGTGGATGGACTGTTAAAAGAACTTCTGACCACGATCTTACATATTATGGAAGAAAATACAGAGACGATCATGCCGGGCTTTACCCATTTGCAGAAAGCACAGCCGATCACGCTGGCACATCATATGGGTGCTTATTTTGAAATGTTCAAGCGTGACCGTCTGCGTCTGCATGATATTTACGAGCGTATGAATTACTGCCCGCTCGGTTCCGGGGCGCTTGCCGGTACAACTTATCCGTTAGACCGCGAGTATACTGCGGAACTGCTTGGCTTTTATGGACCAACTTTAAACAGTATGGACGGCGTTTCAGACCGCGATTATCTGATCGAGTTTTTATCTGCGTGTGCAACGATCATGATGCATCTTTCCCGTTTTTCTGAGGAAGTGATTATCTGGAACTCCAACGAATATCAGTTTGTTGAAATCGATGATGCGTACAGTACCGGAAGCAGTATCATGCCACAGAAGAAAAACCCGGATATCGCAGAACTGGTTCGTGGTAAGACCGGACGTGTCTATGGTGCTCTGATGTCTTTACTTACGACAATGAAAGGAATCCCGCTTGCATACAATAAAGATATGCAGGAAGATAAGGAGCTTTCTTTTGATGCGATGGACACAGTAAAGGGATGTGTTGCATTATTCAATGGAATGCTTGCAACCATGCGTTTTAATAAAGAAAGAATGCGTCAGTCTGCAAATCATGGATTTACAAACGCAACAGATGCAGCAGATTATCTGGTAAATCATGGCGTTCCATTCCGTGATGCACATGGAATCGTTGGTCGTATCGTACTTTACTGCCTTGATAAAAAGATTCCGATCGATGACATGAGTCTGGAAGAATTAAAAGCGATCAGTCCGGTATTCGAGGAGGACATCTATGATGCGATCTCCATGGAAACATGTGTCAATAAACGTCTGACGATTGGCGCACCTGGCAGGGAAGCAATGGAGAAAGTCATTGAGAAAGAGCGCGAATATCTGAGCAAAGAATGGATGTAATACTTTTGTACACTGACGTGTTATTGTGACAAATGTACAAGTTTTTGCTAAAAATACAGGAAACTTTGACAAAATAAGCATTGCTTTTTTCGGGAAAATAGCATAATATATTTACTATGAAAGACATATGTTTGCGACAGACGGACAAACAGAGAATAAGGGACGAGGAGATTAGAGCAAAATGAGCGAAAAGTTAAAAGTTGGTATTCTTGGCGGAACAGGTATGGTAGGACAGAGATTTATCTCTCTTCTGGAAAATCACCCATGGTTTGAGGTAACAACCATTGCAGCAAGTCCTAGAAGCGCCGGAAAGACTTATGAGCAGGCAGTTGGTGACCGTTGGAAAATGGATACACCGATGCCGGAGGCAGTAAAAAATATCGTTGTCATGAATGTCAATGAAGTGGAGAAGGTAGCAGCAGAGGTTGATTTCGTATTTTCCGCAGTGGATATGACCAAAGAGGAGATCAAAAAGATCGAGGAAGATTACGCAAAGACAGAGACACCTGTTGTTTCCAATAACAGTGCACACCGCTGGACACCGGATGTTCCTATGGTAGTGCCGGAAATAAACCCGGAGCATATGGAAGTCATCAAGTACCAGAAAGAGCGTCTTGGTACAAAACGCGGTTTCGTTGCTGTAAAACCAAACTGCTCCATCCAGAGCTATGCACCGGTACTTACTGCATGGAAAGAGTTCGAGCCGTATGAAGTGGTTGCTACAACCTATCAGGCGATCTCCGGTGCCGGAAAGACATTTAAAGACTGGCCTGAGATGGTAGGAAACATCATTCCTTACATCGGTGGTGAGGAAGAAAAATCTGAGAAAGAGCCGCTTCGTATCTGGGGTCATGTTGATGACGAGAAAAAAGCGATCGTTCCGGCAGAATCACCGGTCATTACCTGTCAGTGTATCCGTGTTCCGGTATTAAACGGACATACAGCAGCAGTATTTGTTAAATTTAAGAAAAGCCCGACAAAAGAGCAGCTGATCGAGGCTTTGAAGAACTTCAGCGGTGTTCCGCAGGAGTTAGGTCTTCCGAGCGCACCAAAGCAGTTTATCCAGTACTTAGAGGAAGACAACAGACCGCAGGTCTCCTTAGATGTTAATTACGAGAACGGAATGGGTATCTCAGTCGGCAGATTAAGAGAGGATACCGTATACGACTGGAAATTTGTCGGACTTTCCCATAACACAGTCCGTGGTGCAGCAGGCGGTGCAGTACTTTGCGCAGAGCTGCTGAAAGCACAGGGATATATTACAAAGAAATAAATAAAACATGGATGATAGAAACGTCATCGGAGGATTTCCGATGGCGTTTTATATTGCCTAAAAAATTTAAAAATGTTATAATTTCTCTTATGCGAAATAAAGGTTAAGTAATCAGAAACGGAGAAATACTTTAGTGGCAAAGTCTTTGATAATAACGGAGAAACCAAGTGTAGCGCAGGAGTTTGCAAGGATTCTTGGCGTGAGCGGACGAAATGACGGATACATTGAAAATGACAAATATGTCATTACATGGTGTGTCGGCCATTTGGTGGAGATGGTTTATCCGGAAGCATATGATGAAAAATACAAAAGATGGCGGTTGGAAGATTTACCGTTTCTGCCGGAAGAATATAAATACAATGTAATACCAGATGTCAGTAAACAGTATGATACGGTGCATCGGATGCTTTTCAGAGAGGACATAGAAACTGTCTACTGGGCAGGCGATGCCGGAAAAGAAGGACAGACGATTGAGGAAAATATCAGACGCTTTGGCGGGGTCAGACCGGGGATGAAAGAGCTCCGTGTCTGGATCGATTCACAGACGGAAGAGGAGATTCTGCGCGGAATTCGTGAGGCAAAGCCAATGGCAGAGTATGATAATCTGGCAAAATCCGGTATTATGCGCACAATTGAAGATTATGCAATGGGAATCAATTTCTCCAGGGCGATGTCGGTAAAGTACGGGAAGCTATTGAATGATGCTGCGGCGACTAAAAGTTATACGGCGATCGCGGTGGGACGAGTCATGACCTGTGTACTTGGAATGGTCGTGATCCGTGAGCGGGAGATCCGCAACTTTGCGGAGACGCCGTTTTACCGTGTGGTGGGAGGATTCCTGCCGGAAGGCGCGGAAACGGAGGAGACAGTAACCGCAGAGTGGAAGGCGGTAAATGGTTCTAAATATTTTGAATCGCCCCTTTTGTATAAGGAAAATGGTTTTAAAAAGCGCGAAAGCGCGGAAAATCTGATCGGTGAACTTGACGGAAAACAGGCGGTCGTAAAATCCTTAGAGCGCGGCACATCCAGAAAGAAAGCACCGTTATTATTTAACCTTGCAGAGTTACAGGCAGAGTGTTCGAAACGATATAAGATCAGCCCGGATGAGACGTTACAGGTGGCACAGGACTTATATGAGAAAAAACTGACGACTTATCCGAGAACGGATGCGAGAGTGCTCTCGACGGCAGTTGCAAAGGAGATCGGGAAGAACTTAAATCGTTTAAAAACCTATGAGCCGACGAAAACTTATACGGAGCGTATTTTAAAAGAGGGTACTTACCGGAACATTGCACGTACACAGTATACCGACGATTCAAAGATCACAGATCACTATGCGATCATTCCGACCGGACAGCTCACGGAACTTGGTTCGTTAAGCGATTTACAGAGAAGAGTGTATGACCTGATCGTGCGCCGCTTCTTAAGTATCTTTTATCCGGCGGCTGAGTATGAAACGACCAAACTGGTGGTACAGGTGGGGGCAGAACAGCTTTTTGCATCTGCAAAGGCGCTGAAAAATCCGGGATTTCTTGAAATCATGGGAAGACCGGGAAATGATGAAAATAAGGAAGAAGAAAGTGCGGGACTCTTAAAACTGGCAGGGCAGTTACAGACCGGTGATCCCCTGAAGGTGGACGGTTATGAGATCAAAGAGGGAAAGACCGCACCGCCGAAACGCTATACCTCCGGTTCGATGGTGCTTGCGATGGAAAATGCCGGACAGCTCATTGAGGAGGAAGAATTAAGGGAACAGATCAAAGGCTCCGGAATCGGAACTTCTGCGACGAGAGCTGAGATTATCCGCAAACTGGTGCGTATCGGGTATCTGAACCTGAACAAAAAGACGCAGGTGCTAAGCCCGGAAGCGATCGGAGAGATGGTGTTTGAGGTAGTGAGCATGACCGTGCCGGCACTCTTAAATCCGAAGATGACGGCTTCCTGGGAAAAAGGACTCGACGGCATCACGCGTGGAACGGTCATCATGGAAGATTACCGCAGTAAACTGGAGGATTTTATCCGCAAAGAAACGGTTTCCATGATCGAACATGACCTGACCGGCAATCTTGCGGCGAGGATCCATCCGTTTGTCGGAAAAGGCGGAAGAGGACTTGCCGCAAAGAAAAAAATAGAGGCAGCCTGTCCGGTCTGCGGCGGGGAGATGGAGACGACACCATTCGGTTATGGATGCAGTAATTATAAAAAAGATGGAAGCGGATGCAAGTTTGCCATCGGAACCATAGCAGGAAGAGACTTAGAGGAAGACGAAGTGGTGGAGCTTCTGACCAAAGGACACACAGAGGTATTGTCCGGCTTTATCTCAAAGTCCAGAAAACGCTTTTCTGCTGCACTGGTACTTGAAAAAGATGAGAATGGAAAAACATCAGTCAATTTTGACTTTTCCAAAAATGAACCTGAAATATTAGAAGGGGTGAAATGTCCGGTCTGCGGTTCTGATATGGAAATAACTTCTTTTGGTTACAGTTGTGTGAAACACCATGAAGATCCGGAAAACTGTTATTTCTCCATTGGAAAAATCGCGGGAAAATCCCTTAGTGTGGATGACCTGACTGATCTGCTGCAAAAAGGAGAGACGGAGGTCTTAAAAGGGTTTACCGCAAAAAATAAAAAGAAGTTTTCGGCGGCATTGCTTTTGAAAACAGGAGAGGATGGCAGAAAAACAGTCGAATTTGATTTTTCAAAGAATGAGGCAGAGATATTAGAAGATGTAGTCTGCCCGATGTGCGGCGGACAGATCCAGAAAACATCATTTGGTTATGGCTGTATGAATTACGACCAGCAAAATCCGCAGAGCTGCCGCTTCGCCATCGGTACACTTGCAGGACGTGATCTGACCGAAACACAGGTGAAAGCACTTCTGACCGACGGCAGAACGGAGACAATCCGCGGTTTTAAGTCAAAGACCGGGAAAAAATTTGATGCCTGTGTGGCGTTAGAGACGGATGAAACAGGTCGGAAGTATTTAAAATTTGACTTTGACCATGTGGAGGCAAAGAAGATAAAAGATGTAGTCTGCCCGCTCTGTGGCGGTGATATCATACAGACAGCGTTTGGCTACGGATGTGCGAATTATAAAAAAGATGACCCGGAAAGCTGCCGTTTTTCCATTGGAAAGATGGGAGAAAAAACGTTAAATGAGGCACAGGTGAAACAGCTTCTGACAGAAGGCCGGACAGCAACGATTCGCGGTTTTAAGTCAAAGACAGGAAAGAAGTTTGATGCAAGGATTGCTTTAAATAAAGACGAATCCGGCAAGGTAATCGGACTAAAATACGATTTCTCGGATGTGGAAGCCCCCAAATTAAAAGATGTGAAATGCCCGGTCTGCGGCGGTGATATGGTGAAAACGCCGTTCGGCTATGGCTGCGCAAATTATAAAAAAGATGATCCGGAAAGCTGTCGTTTTTCGGTTGGACAGATCGCAGGAGTAAAATTAAAAGAAGCACAGGTCAAAGAACTTTTAACCAATGGAAAGACCGGTGTGATCGAAGGATTTATCGCAAAGACCGGAATGAAATTTGATGCGCCGTTAAAACTGACGAAAGAAGGTCAGATCACATTTGATTTCCCGGAGAAACCAAAACCTGTCGAGACAACAGTAAAATGTCCGAGGTGTGGGGAACTCTTAAAGAAAAGCCAATGGTACTATGAGTGTGACTGCGGTTTTAAGGTAGGGCATACGGTTGCGAAAGTGCCGCTTTCGGAAGCAATCATAAAAGAACTGTTGGAAACCGGAAAGACAAAGGAAAAAGTGACTGGATTTAACTCGAAAGCAGGAAATGTATTTGATGCATGTTTAAAATATGAGGATGAGCGGATCAGTTTTGATTTTAACAATCCGGGAAGAGAGCCTCAGCAAAAACAGGAAACAGAGGGGCAGTCAGAAGTGCAGACGGCTGTGCAGGAGAATGGGGCACAGCAGATGCAGCAGGCAGAACAGAGTGGCACAGAGACACAGCAGGCAGAACAGAACGCGGTACAGTCAAAGCAGCCACAACGGACGGACTCTGAACCGGATGGTGCAGATGATTTCTATGCCGCTATGGCAAATGAGGCTGCGGCGTTCCAGGAGGAAGAAGAGCAAGAATGGATCGCAGGAAGTAATTTTTTAGATGAATTTATGCCATAAGAAATCTCCGGCAGACAGAAATTCTTGTCTGTCCGGAGATTTTTTTGCAGTGTTCGAATATTATTTTGACAGATCTGTGAAAACGTTTTACAATAGAACCAGTATGCAAACAGAAATGTCAGGATCACACTGGATTCATATCCATGTGACAGAGACATTCTGGGATGGAGGAAAAGATGGAAAACGCAAAAATCAGCAATTTATATGATTTAGATGAAACAATCGCAAAAGAGTATTTAGAACAGTTTACATATCCATGGGAGGCTTTAAAAGGGATCAGTGAGTTCATAAAAAAGCTTGGACCAACATTAGATCCGGAAAAGTTTGAAAAAAGAGGCGAGGATATCTGGGTTGCAAAGAGTGCAAAAGTGGCACCGACAGCATGTTTAAACGGTCCACTGATCATTGATGAGGATGCAGAAATCCGTCACTGCGCATTTGTCCGCGGCAGTGCGATCGTAGGAAAGGGTTCTGTTGTCGGCAATTCCACAGAACTGAAAAATGATATTATTTTCAATTCCGTTCAGGTGCCGCATTACAATTATGTTGGTGATTCTATTCTGGGTTATAAGTCACACATGGGTGCAGGATCAATCACATCAAATGTGAAATCAGATAAGACACTGGTTGTGGTAAAAGATGGTGATGAAAAAATTGAAACCGGATTAAAGAAATTTGGTGCAATGCTTGGAGATTTTGTTGAAGTTGGATGCAATTCTGTATTAAATCCTGGAACGGTGATCGGCAGACATACAAATGTATATCCGCTTTCAAGTGTCAGGGGAGTGATCCCGGCAAACTCAATTTTTAAGAAACCGGGCGAGGTTGTACAGAAAAAAGAAGCATAATATTCTTAAACTTAAGATCCGGACAGGTCGGATAAGTTATGGCAGAAAATATTGATCATATTTTAAGTACAGGGAGATAAAATATATGGAAGAAGAAAAGAAATATATTTATAATGATAAAGCGGAACGGATCAAAAAGATGAACCGGTTCTATATAGGTGCAACCATATTTCTTGGAATATTGTTTTTACTGTATCTGTGGCTCCGCATGGCAAATCAGAATCTGGTAAATGCAGTAGTATATGGGAATACTGCATTAATAATAGGCGCATCAGTTTTGAACACGATTATTTATCATAAAGATCATGCAATAGCAAAATTAAAAGTGATTGCTACGCTTGAGATGGGATTAGAGTATCTGTTAGTCGGAGTACAGACAGATGCACATTTTATTACGTATGTACTGATCGTTTTAGTTGCGTTACAGATTCCGTACTATGATGAAGGTGGATTAAAAAGAACCTGTGTGGGAGTGAGTATTCTCTACGTGATCGTTACGATTGTTCAGGGAATAAAGGGTATTACTGTATTGAACGTGGATACAATATGTTCTGTGGTCGGCGTGCTTGGCGTTTTATTTATGGTTTCAAGAATTGGAAAGATCACATTATTGTTTAACGCAGATGCACTTGGATCCATAGATGAGGAACACAAAAAGCAGAATGAAATTTTACAGGGAGTGCTTGAGATTTCCAAAACTGTTCAGGAAGAATCAGTTAAGAGCAGCAGCCTGATCGGAAAACTGGTCGAGACGACCAATTCTGTAACTGGCAGTATGCAGGAGATTACAACGGCTTCCGGAATGAATGCAAACAGCATCGAAGAACAGAATACCATGACTGCAACGATCCAGGATGCGATCGAGGAAACAAGTGAGCGATCAAAACAGATGGTGGATATCGCAATGAATTCAAATGACAGCATTCAGGAAAATATGCGTGTGATGGATGCGCTGAAAGATCAGGCAGAGCAGATCACAAATACAAATCATGATGTTACTGAGGCAATGACCAAACTTCAGGATAAGACAAAAGAAGTAGAAGAGATTGCAGGTATGATCTTAAATATTTCAAGTCAGACGAACCTGCTGGCGTTAAATGCATCTATTGAGAGTGCACGTGCCGGAGAAGCCGGAAGAGGTTTTGCGGTTGTAGCAGAGCAGATCAGACAGCTTGCGGAACAGACAAAAAATTCGACGGAAGAGATCACGAGAATTACAAACGAACTGAATGCAAATGCAAATGATGTGGTTGTATCAGTAGAAGGTTCTGTACAGGCAACGGAAGATCAGAAAGAAAAGATTCTTGCTGCGTCAGCAACATTTAATCTGCTTAATAAAAATATAGGTGAGTTGGTTGCCCATATTGAAGAGGTCAATAAAAAGGTAAGCGGACTTTCAGATTCCAACAATAAGATTGTGGTAAACTGCTCGCAGCTTTCGGCAGCGACTGAGGAAGTTACGGCGAGTGCAGAACAGGTACATACACTCAGTGAAGAAAACCTTGATGTTGCAAAACAGGTTCAGAATGCGGTAGAGAAAATTCACAGTACGGCAGATGATATAAAAAAGTTTTTGCACTGACAGAAAGGAATGCATAATTATATGAAAAATAAAGTGTGGTTGTTTACAGCCGCACTTTTGCTTTTTACAGCAGGGTGTGGTGAGCCAGATATGGCACAAAATAAAATAAACAGCAATGAGCAGAAAACAGCAGGAATTTCAGATACAGATGAAACAGAATCCGAAATAGACAGCAGTGCGTCTGAAAAAATGGAAGCAGCCGAAGAAAAATATATCTGGAAAGAGATCACGCTGCAGTTCCCGGAGAGCTGGGAAGATAAGTATGTAATTTTAGAAGATGATACCGGTTTTTCTGTTTTTCAGAAAAAATCCTATGAGAAAGAAAGTGGGACGGGGTTTCTTTTTGGAATTACCAAAGACACGGAATGGTATCCGGATGCTGCCGGTGTAAGTATTTTAGGATATACCGATGATGGAGTGTTATATGAGGTTGTGAGGCCTACGGATGTGAGCTGCGATGTGGAAAATGAGGATACTTTAAATGAATATCAAGAGATGATGCAGCAGTCAGATACGGTAGTGCAGAATGCGGTCATTGATGCACAGAATCTGCACAAAGATGCTGACCAGTATATCATTCCGGTCAGTATGACACAGACAATTTCGGCAGACAGTCTTATCAATATGTCGGACAATGATTTATGGTTAGCACGCAATGAAATCTATGCAAGACATGGACGGGGCTTTACCAATGAATATCTGCAGAGTTATTTTAATGCATGTTCCTGGTATGAAAAAAGTGAAGAAGCAGATGCATTTGATGAATCTGTGCTGAGCCAGACAGAAAAAGACAACTTAAAGGTAATACAGGAAGCTGAAACAGCATATGAACAGGAGCATCCGTATCCGAAAGAATATAAAACAGGACAGAATATTATGGTGGATCTTAATGGAGATGGCAGCGAAGAAGAGATCCGTTATGATGTGAAAGAGAGTAGTGATTATTCAGGTTATTCCTGTGTCCTTACGGTTAATGGAACAGCATATGAACTGTGTGAATATGCAGCTATGGTGACACCAGAAACGGAAAGCTTTTATGTTACAGACATGGATGAATATGATAATTCTCTGGAAATCGCGGTATTAGACGATGGACCAAGTGCCGATTATGCGACTTATTTTTACCGGTATGACGGAAGTGCGCTGGCGTTTATCGGGGAAGTGGATGGTTTCCCTTTTAAGGAGCAGAATGGCGGAATCAATGGTTTTACCGGGCAAAACGGAATCAATGGAACAATCCGTACAGATATTCTTGAAACCGCATATCTTAATGGATACTGGTGGTATGACAGCAATGCACGGAAACTGGAATATATGGATGGCGGTATGCATCAATACAAGTATTTCACACCGCACAGATTATATGTGGATCTTCCGTTGTGGAAAGCTATGGATCAGAATTCGGAACAGGTAACGGTTTCGTCCGGGCAGGATGTGTTCTTTATCAGCTCTGATGCAAAGGAATGGATCTATGTGCGTGCAAAAGACGGAACAGAAGGGTACATCCATGTGGATGGTGAAAATGTCAGCAACGTCGGCAGACCCGGCACGGAAGTTTTTTCGGAGTTAAATTACTTTGACTAGTGTATAAAAACAAATACACGGAATAAAGATAATTTTTTTCGATTAGGACTTGTAGATTTCAACAAAATGTGCGAAAATAGGTAAGGTATGTTAAATGTATAACAAAGTCTGATACATACAGTTCTATTAAGTGAAAGGAGTCTTAAAATGATTTACACTAAGGAAGTCGAAAACATGTGTCCTGTAGCAAAGGGCGCAAAACATGAACCAGCTCCAATTCCGGAAGAAGGCAAATGGGTTCATTCTAAAAAAATTGAAGATATTTCAGGTTTTACACACGGTGTTGGCTGGTGTGCTCCTCAGCAGGGTGCCTGCAAGCTTTCATTAAATGTAAAAAATGGTGTAATCGAAGAAGCTTTAGTTGAGACAATCGGATGCTCTGGTATGACACATTCCGCAGCTATGGCAGCAGAGGTATTACAGGGCAAAACAATTCTTGAAGCATTAAACACAGACCTTGTTTGTGATGCAATCAATACAGCAATGAGAGAGTTATTCTTACAGATCGTTTATGGTCGTACACAGAGTGCATTCTCTGATGACGGTCTTGCAATCGGTGCTGGTCTTGAGGATTTAGGTAAAGGACTTCGTTCCCAGGTTGGTACAATGTACGCTACCAAAGAGAAAGGTGTTCGTTACTTAGAGATGGCAGAAGGTTATGTAACCGGTATTGCTCTTGATGAGAATAACGAAGTTATCGGATATCAGTTCGTTTCTCTTGGAAAAATGACTGACTTCATTAAAAAAGGCGATGATCCTAACACTGCATGGGAAAAAGCAAAAGGACAGTACGGCCGTGTGGCAGATGCTGTTAAAATCATCGACCCGAGAGAAGAGTAGGAAAGGAGACGGACGAAAATGGCATTATTTGAAGGATATGAAAGAAGAATTGACCAGATCAACGCTGTGTTAAACAGCTATGGTATCAGCTCTATCGAAGAAGCTGAAAAAATTACAAAAGATGCTGGACTTGATGTTTACGATCAGGTAAAGAAAATCCAGCCAATCTGTTTCGAGAACGCTTGCTGGGCTTACACTGTAGGTGCTGCAATCGCAATCAAAAAAGGATGTACAAGAGCTGCTGATGCTGCTGCAGCAATCGGTGAGGGACTTCAGGCATTCTGTATTCCGGGTTCTGTTGCAGACCACAGAAAAGTAGGTCTTGGACATGGTAACCTTGGTAAAATGTTATTAGAGGAAGAAACAGAGTGCTTCTGCTTCTTAGCAGGACATGAGTCATTCGCAGCTGCTGAGGGTGCGATCGGTATCGCTGAGAAAGCAAACAAAGTACGTCAGAAACCATTACGTGTTATCTTAAACGGACTTGGAAAAGATGCTGCACAGATCATCTCCCGTATCAACGGATTTACATTTGTTGAAACACAGTATGATTACAAAGCTGCAAAATTAAATGTTGTATATGAGAAAGCATATTCTAACGGACTTCGTGCAACTGTAAAATGCTATGGTGCAGATGACGTTCAGGAAGGTGTTGCGATCATGCATCATGAGAACGTAGGTGTTTCCATCACTGGTAACTCTACAAACCCAACACGTTTCCAGCATCCGGTTGCAGGTACATACAAAAAAGAATGTATCGAGCAGGGTAAGAAATACTTCTCAGTTGCTTCCGGCGGTGGTACAGGACGTACACTTCACCCGGACAACATGGCAGCAGGTCCTGCTTCCTACGGTATGACAGATACTATGGGACGTATGCACTCTGATGCACAGTTCGCAGGTTCCTCTTCTGTACCGGCTCACGTTGAGATGATGGGTCTGATCGGAATGGGTAATAACCCAATGGTTGGTGCTACTGTAGCAGTTGCAGTTTCTGTTGAGGAAGCTCATAAAGCTGGCAAATTCTAAGATAAACTTAGATTATAGAAAGAAACGTGGTTCTTGAATCGTCAAGAATCCCGTTTCTTTTTCTGTATAAATTTATTTGAATATGATTTATACTTTTATCAGAATTCTAAATGTTTTGAGAAACGGGAGGGTTAGTTTAGAATCATGAATGTAATGCCCGTAAATATATTAATTACAAAAGTTGCAGAAATATGTAAAAAAAATGGTGTAAAAAAATTGGTTCTTATAGGTTCATTCGCAACAGATACAGCAACTCCATATAGTGATATTGATTTTGTAGTTTATGGTGATGTGGATATGGATAAACTTGAACAGGATCTAGAAAAAATAGAAACTTTACGTAAGATAGATATTTTGGAATATAAAACAATTCGAAACCAGTATCTTTTGGAGGATATCGCAAAGTATGGAAAACAAATATATTAACAGATATAAAAATTTTTGCAGAAGTTTGAATAATTTAAAAAAAAGTAAAACAGCAGACCCGGATGCTGATTTTGTGTTAGAAGGTACTGTTCAAAATTATAATTTAACATTTGATTTATCATGGAAAGTGATGAAGGATATTTTAGTCAAAGTATTGGGTATTAATGATATAGCGCTTGGATCGCCAAGAGCGAATTTACAGGCGGCATTTTCAAACAAATTGATTGATGATGATGTTTGGCTGAAAATGTTGAGAACAAGAAATCTGCTTGCTCATGATTATGATGGTGCAGTTGCAAGAGAAAATTTTGAAAAGATAACAACAGTGTATTATGATGTTTTTTATAAATTTAAAATGATAGCAGAAGAGTATTTTGAAAAGGGAATGCAGGAAGAAGACAGTTTTAAAGCCTGATAGGACGTTTCGAAGAGGGGTATTTTGTAGAAAAAGATTATCTATAGATTAAAGTGATATATTTTTTATAAGCCATTTGGACTAACTATCCAGGTGGCTATTTTTGGATGATTTATTAGAATCAGTACCATTATTTTAATATAGTCCGATATTTTCAATTTTTTCCAAAACAGGGTGATAATCGAACATATTTTCTGCTATAATAATATCTATAACCAGAAGCAGAAAGAGAGGCGGCGTCCGGACATGAATGATTCATCCCATATTTATATTGCAATCGATCTGAAATCTTTTTATGCATCTGTAGAATGTGTAAAATTAGGATATGATCCGCTGACGACAAATCTTGTCGTGGCAGACGAGAGCAGAACGGAGAAAACGATCTGCCTTGCGGTATCACCGTCATTAAAGGCATACGGTATTCCGGGACGTGCAAGATTATTTGAAGTGGTGCAGAAAGTAAAACAGGTCAATAAGGAGCGGAGAAGCCGGATTGCCGGTGGAATGTTTACAGGAAAATCAGCAGATGACAAGGAACTGAAAAATAATCCGGCACTGGAACTGACTTATATTACAGCACCACCGCGCATGGCGCTTTATATGGAAGAAAGTAACCGGATCTATGATATTTATTTAAAATATGTAGCACCGGAAGATATGCATGTTTATTCCGTGGATGAAGTATTTATGGATGTAACGCATTATCTGAAAACATATCAGATGAGTGCAAGGGAGCTTGCAGAGAAAATGATTCAGGATGTTTTAAAAGAAACCGGTGTTACGGCAACCGCCGGTATCGGTACGAATCTTTATCTGTGCAAGGTTGCGATGGATGTTGTTGCAAAACATGTGACACCGGATGCAAATGGAGTGCGGATCGCAGAGCTTGATGAGATGAGTTACCGCCGGCTGCTGTGGGATCACAGACCGCTGACAGATTTCTGGAGGGTTGGCGGTGGATACCGGAAAAAATTAGAGGCGGCAGGCCTGTATACAATGGGAGATGTTGCCCGCTGTTCATTGGGGAGGGAACAGGATTTTTATAACGAAGATCTGCTATACAGGATGTTTGGCATCAATGCAGAACTTCTGATCGATCATGCATGGGGGTATGAGCCGACCACGATCGATCTGATCAAGGCGTACAAGCCGGAGACAAACAGCATTAGTTCCGGGCAGGTATTACAGTGTCCATATGAATTTGAAAAGGGAAAGCTGATCGTCCGGGAAATGACGGATCTGCTTGTACTGGATCTTGTGGACAAACATCTGGTTACAGATCAGATGGTACTTACCATCGGTTATGATATCGATAATCTGACTGATCCGAAGCGTAAAAATGCATATCATGGGGAAGTGACCATTGACCGTTATGGAAGAAAAGTGCCAAAACACGCTCACGGTACGATCAATCTGAAAAGCCGGACTTCATCGACCAAACAGATTATGGATGCTGTTATGGAGTTATATGACCGTATCGTAGATCCAGATCTTCTGATCCGCCGGATTTATGTTGTCGCCTGCAGACTGTCGGATGAAACTTCAGCAAAACAGGATGATACATTTGAACAGTTGGATCTGTTTACGGATTATGCGGCATTAGAAGAAAAAAAGCAGGCGGAAAAGGAAAAAATGGAAAAAGAGAGAAAACTTCAGGAGGCAGTTCTCAGTGTAAAAAAGAAATATGGGAAAAATGCCATGTTAAAGGGGATGAATCTTCAGGAAGGCGCTACAAGCATGGAACGTAACAGGCAGATCGGGGGACACAAAGCATGAGGGCACAAAATCTGTTTAAAGAAAAAGAAACACACAAATATGATGATATCATCAATCTGCCACACCATGTTTCTGTAAAACATCCGCAGATGGCATTGTTAGACAGAGCAGCGCAATTTTCTCCTTTTGCAGCACTGACGGGACATGAGGATTCAATCCGTGAGACGGCAAGACGGACAGAAGATTTTTTAGAACTTGATGAGGATAAAAAAGAACAGCTTGATGAAAAAATGCGCTGTTTACTGGAACATTTTACGGAAAAACCGGAGATTACGCTTACTTATTTTGTGCCGGATGAAAAGAAAGACGGCGGGGCCTATGTTACACACTGTGGCAGAGTGCGGAAAATAGATACCTGTCATCACAGACTTATATTTGAGGATAGAACGGAAGTTCCCCTGCAATTTATTTTTGAAATAGACGGTGAAATATTTAAAGATGCAGAGTGAAGGGATAAGAGCGGTAAATTTGACAATCGATATTCCGGATGGTATAATTTCCCGATAATAGGGACTTTTGCGCTATTGAAGAAGAATATGGAAAAGTTAAGGAGCTTGTGAGGCATGAAAAATATATGGCATATTTTTAGCGGGGATATGAAGAGACTGGTGCGCAATCCTTTTGCACTGATAATCGCAATAGGTCTTTGTATCATACCATCGCTATATGCATGGTTTAATATTTACTCGAACTGGGATCCGTATGCGAATACAAAAAATATCAAAATTGCGGTAGCTACGGAAGATGCAGGATATCAGATGGATGATGGAACCACTGTGAATATGGGTGATTCGGTCATTGAGAGCTTAAAGGAAAATGATAAGATCGGATGGGTATTTACAGACACGAAAGATGCGGCTTTAGAAGGCGTCTATAGTGGCGAATATTATGCGGCAGTCATCATCAGTTCTGATTTTACATATAGTATGTATAACGTGTTCCGGGAAGATTTTAAGGGGCCGACTATTTCTTATTATGAGAACGAAAAAAAGAATGCCGTAGCAACAAAGATCACGGATTCTGCAGTATCAACCTTAAAACAGAGTATCAATGAACAGTTTATAGAAGTGCTTGCAAGCAATATATTTGAGCAGACAAATCATATTTCAGAACAGATGGAAGAAAATGATAAGTTTGCCTATTTTCAGAGTAAACTAGAGAACCTGAATGAAAATCTGATCGGGTACAGTAAGATGATCGACACATTTATTGCCGGCAACGGAGAACTTTCACAGGCAGTTGCAGAGGCAAAAGGCAGTATTCCGGGTCTCAGTAATAAAGTATCAGATGGCGCAAAGAGTTTTGGTACGGCAAGAAGCAGTCTGGATGATACAAAAACGTCATTAAATTCGTTCAGTGAAAATGTAAATCAGACAATGACAAGTATCAATGACTCTATGAACAGGATTCGGGACAGCATTAATGCAACGAATCTTGCAGGAGATGCACAGCAGACGGCGGACAGTCTGAATCAGGCGGCATTGGACGCAGTGGAATTGCAACGGGAACTGAACCGTCTGCAGGAACATTTAAAAAAGGTGATTGTTGAGGAGAGCGTGTCGGATGATGACCGTGCTGTCATTCAGAAGATCATTGAGACGATAGAGTCGATCAATGGTGGTGCAACGGATATTGAGAAGGCAATCAGCAGCATTAACCAGATCGCAATGGGATTTTCAGGAGATTCCCAGACGGATGCGATCAATACGCAGGTGTCAGGAAGTATGGTTGCAGATGCGATCAATCAGTCTTTGTCGGATATGACACAGGTTTTAACTACCTGTTCCCAGGCAATCACAAATATGCAGGAGATGTATACGACAAGCCTTGTCCCACAGTTAAATAATGTGATCGACAGTATGAGTCAGATGTTAAATAATGTATCAGATATTCTGACCAGATTAGATGACACTTTAGGAGATATGAATTCTGTATTTTCCGGAATTGAGACAACTGTGACAGGTGCAAATGACAGTTTAGAGCAGATTCAGACTGTTATTGACGGGGTAAGTGAAAAATTAACGAAATTGTTAGAACGTCTGAATTCGGTTGAGGATGACGAAAAGGTACAGGCGTTTATCGAGTTTATGAAGGGTGACCCGGAAGGCTATGGAGAATTCTTCTCACAGCCGGTGCTGGTTACAACGGAGGAAGTTTATCCGATTCCAAATTATGGTTCAGCAATGACACCGTTTTACTCAATTCTTGCAATCTGGGTTGGAGGAACAATCCTTGTTGCCCTGATCAAGGTAAAAGCAGAACCAAAAGATTTAGAGAATGTAAAATCATATCAGCTCTTTTTCGGAAGATATCTGTTGTTTTTTGTGATGGGACAGTTACAGGCGTTGATCATAGTATTAGGAGATATCTATATCCTGCACTGTCAGATTTTGTATCCGGGATGGTTCTGGCTGGTGGCATCACTTGCCAGTGTTACGTTTACATTACTGATCTATTCCCTTGCACTTTCGTTTGGTGATGTGGGAAAAGCCCTTGCGGTTGTGATCATGGTAATCCAGATCGCGGGTTCAGGAGGAACATTCCCAATTGAACTTTTGCCGGCGGTTTACCGGAATATATACATATTTTTCCCGTTCCCGTATGCAATCAATGCGATGCGTGAAACGATCGGTGGTATGTATGGCAGCGACTATATGAAGAATCTGTCAGAATTGATGATCTTTGCCGTCGTAGGTCTCTTGATCGGACTGGTGATCCGTATTCCATTTGTGAAACTGAATCATTTTGTGGAAAAACGAATGGAAGATACAAAAATGATGTAACAGAAGCATAACGAAAAATAATTTTGTTATAGATAGCAGAATTGGAGAAAAAAGAATGGAAGAAAAAAGCAGATACGAGGAAATGTACGGAAAACTCGTTGCGTACGAACAGAATATCCATTTACAGAATCAAAAACGGATCAAGATCGGTCTTAAATGTATTGCAATCATTCCGCCTATATTTTTGATCCTTTTATTCTGGACAGACAGTAACAAGGTAGTTTTCCTGATCTTATGGATCGTATCATTATTTGCACTTGCAACTTATCTGATCCTTGTCGAGTATGTAGATTATAACCTGCAGGAAAAATTAAATGAGCTGCGGGATGAAGAGGATAAATCTGTGGATGTTCTTATGGGAAAACAGCTTGATGAAGTTGAGGAAAATATTAAAAATGCCATTCAGAAATTGGACGAAAAGTTTAATTCTGAGGCAGAGATTCAGAAGATAGCAGAGAACGAGGAGAAAACGGAATGAAAAATATATTTAAAATCTTTATCTCCGATATGAAAAGGATCTTTCAGAACGTGGTTGCTGTTGTGGTTATCATGGGACTTTGTGTGATTCCATGCCTTTATGCATGGTTTAATATACTTTCAAACTGGGATCCATACGGACCAAGTGCAACTTCAAACCTGAAAGTTGCAGTGGTATCCGAAGATGAAGGTGTGAGTGTGGCTGGTATTTCTGTCAACATTGGTTCATCTGTTGTCGAAGCGTTACAGGAAAACAAAGCTATGGGCTGGGTATTTACCGACACATCTGATGAGGCGGTAGATGGCGTTTACAGTGGCGAATATTATGCAGCTCTTGTTATCCCGGACGACTTTACTGAGGAAATGATCAGTTTTCTTGGCGGGCAGATTGAACATCCGGACATCATCTATTACGAAAATGAAAAGAAAAATGCAATAGCTCCTAAAATTACATCAAAAGCAAAAACTTCGGTTCAGGAACAGGTGAATTCAAGTTTTGTGAGCACACTTGCAGAGGCAATGATGCAGGTTGGGGATGCAGTTGCAGGGACGGATGTTGACGGAGGTTCTCTTGCAGATACGATTACGCAGCGGCTGAATGACGTAAGTGGTGATCTGCAGAGTTACATTAATATCCTGAATTCATTTGCAAGTATTTTAAATTCTGCACAGAGTATTGTTGCGACCAGTCAGGTCATGCTTCCGGGACTTGATTCAATGGTTTCCACCGGTCAGGATACAGTAAACAGCATGGAAAGTCTGATCCTTGCCGGAAATGCGACGACAGATACGGTGACGCAGATGGTTACATACAGTTTTGATCTGGTTGAGAACAGCTTAAATAATGTGTCAATGGTTGTGTTAAATGACATGGAAAAACTGCAAAAATACGAGGATGCAGCAGGAAACGGACTGAATGCAACAATATCTGTGGTACCTTATCTGGAAAAAATGTTTAATGATTCAGTTTCGAGCTGGGAAGGCACAGCCGATGATGAAACAAGGATGCAGATTCAGAATGTCCGTGACAGGTTAAAGATGATCGAACTTGAACTGAACGGACTTGCAGAAAATGGAACTGCAACAGCGGAAGATATCAGTACCTTAAAGAGTCAGATAACAACAGAGATCGAAAACTGTAAGACAGCGCTGGATGCATTGCAGCATGCATTTGAGTATTCTGTAAAACCGCAGCTTGACTCTACAATGAATGCAATGCAGAATTCCATGATTGCGACAACATCGATTTTAAATGGTATCAATGCAGATTTTGGTGATGTGGAAAAAGTACTTTCAAAATACGAAGATACACTTGCAAACGGAAGTGCAGATTTGTATGAATCACTGGAAATGGCACAGGAATTATTTAATAAACTTACGCAGATCATCACAGATTTTACGACACTGCGTCAGGATGAACAGTACAAACAGTTTATGGAGATACTCGAGACAGATCCGCAGCAGCTTGGAAACTTTATCTCATCTCCGGTAAACCTTGATACGGTTGGAATTTATGAGATTGAAAATTATGGATCTGCCATGGCTCCATTTTATACGATACTGGCACTGTGGGTAGGGGCTCTGATCCTGGTGGCGATCATTCATGTAAAAGTAGAACCGGAAGAAGGAATCACAGATATCAAACCATACCAGGCATATTTCGGGCGTTATATTCTCTTTTTCCTGGTAGGGCAGGTGCAGACGCTGATCACAGTACTTGGAGATCTGTTTTATGTAAGGATACAGTGTCATAATCCATTTTTATTCTGGGTTGCTGCCGCAGTCAGCAGTTTTGTTTTCACACTGTTTATCTATTCACTCACGGTTGCATTTGGAAATGTCGGTGAGGCACTTGCGATTGTTGTCATGGTTATTCAGGTAGCCGGTGCGGGTGGAACATTCCCGATTGAGACGCTGCCGCAGGTTTACCAGTCGCTTTATAAATACCTGCCGTTCCCATATGGAATGAATGCCATGAGAGAGACAATTGGCGGAATCTATCAGATGAATTACTGGATCTATGTCGGAAAACTTGCAATTTATCTGGTTATTTCACTGGTCATTGGACTTCTTGTAGCTATACCGTTCCGCAAATTGAACCATATCATTGAGAAGAGCAAAGAAAATACAGAGATTATGATATGAGTAAGCAATGAGCAGTGCCACATGAAAGTAAAGCAAAAAATGGCTGCTTGCAGACATTTTTTTGCTTTACTTTCATGTGATAGGGCAAATGCCCGTCAGTCCGGAAAATCATTGATTTTTCGGACGTGCACTGCAATCTAAAGTTTTGTGATATAAGATATAGGGAGTAAAAAATGTTATTGATTCGGATGGTATTACTTTTTACAGGACTTCTTATGGCAATCGTGCCAGGAGTATGTACAAGAAAAGACCAGAGGGGTGATCTGAATGCCGAAAAGCGGATCAGACAGATTGGTGTCTGGTTTGTTGCTGCTGCGGTTATATGGATCATTACCGCAAAATTTATCTGAAAATGAGACTAAGATTTTGACTGGACAAAAATTGTTTATTGACAAAAAATTTCGATGTGATATCATAGCTTTAGTGTGATGTGTGATTAAAGTATTAAACTATTGGAGATGCAGAATGAGAAAACAGGTATTATCTCTATTAGTGGAGAATAACCCGGGTGTGACAAGTCATATTTCAGGACTTTTCAGCAGAAGAGGTTACAACATTGACAGTTTTTCTTCCGGTGTGACCGCAGATCCGAGATATACAAGGATTACGATCGTTGCGACCGGTGATGAGCAGATCTTAGAGCAGATTGAGAAACAGCTTGCAAAGTTGGAAGATGTTGTTGATATCAAAAAACTTGAAAATGGCTCGTCAGTGACAAGAGAACTGATCTTGGTTAAGATTCGTGCGAAAGATACAGAACGCCAGCCAATCTTAAATGTAACGGAGATCTTTCATGGGAAAGTTGTAGATGTGACCCATGATTCGATGGTGATCGAGCTGACAGGACATCAGGATAAGTTAGATGCTTTCCTTGATCTTTTGTCCGGATATGAGATATTAGAGCTTGCACGTACCGGACTGACCGGATTGTCGAGAGGCATTTCCGATGTCGTTATGTTAGACGAAGACGGCAAAAGAGTATCATTATAACAAAATAAGCAGATAAGAATATGCAAATGCATATTTTTTATTAAGAAACCAAAACTGGAGGAAATTAATTATGGCAGCAAAAATATTTTATCAGGAAGACTGTAACCTTTCACTTTTAGACGGAAAGACGATCGCAATTATCGGCTACGGCAGTCAGGGACATGCACATGCATTGAACTTAAAAGATTCCGGATGCCATGTTATCATTGGTCTTTATGAAGGAAGCAAATCCTGGGCAAAAGCTGAGAAGCAGGGATTTGAAGTATATACAACAGCAGAGGCAGCAAAGAAAGCCGACATCATCATGATCTTAATCAACGATGAGAAACAGGCAGATATGTACAAAAAAGATATCGAGCCAAACCTTGAGGCAGGCAACATGTTAATGTTCGCACATGGTTTCAACATTCATTTCGGATGTATCGTACCTCCAAAGGATGTAGATGTTACTATGATCGCTCCGAAAGCTCCGGGACATACAGTACGTTCTGAGTATCAGGCTGGAAAAGGAACACCTTGTCTGATCGCTGTTGAGCAGGATGCAACAGGAAAAGCACAGGATCTTGCATTAGCATATGCACTTGGTATCGGTGGAGCAAGAGCCGGTGTTCTTGAGACAACATTCCGTACCGAGACAGAGACAGACCTTTTTGGTGAGCAGGCAGTTCTTTGCGGTGGTGTCTGTGCATTAATGCAGGCAGGTTTCGAGACATTATGCGAAGCTGGTTATGATCCAAGAAATGCATACTTCGAGTGTATCCATGAGATGAAACTGATCGTAGACTTAATCTACCAGTCAGGTTTCGAGGGAATGAGATATTCTATCTCCAACACAGCAGAGTATGGTGATTACATTACAGGACCGAAGATCATCACAGAGGATACAAAGAAGGCAATGAAACAGATCCTTTCCGATATTCAGGATGGTACATTTGCAAAAGACTTCTTACTGGATATGTCTCCGGCAGGACGTCAGGTTCACTTCAAAGCTATGAGAAAGAAAGCTGCAGAGCATCCATCAGAGCAGGTTGGTAAAGAGATCCGTAAACTGTATAGCTGGAACAATGAAGAAGATAAATTAATCAACAACTAATTTTGAATCGATTGAAAGAGTCATCACATAGTTACTGTTTGTGGTGGCTCTTTTTTGTTTCAATACTTGACAAAAACAGGGTATATGATAAAATAAATCATGTTGTGAATAAAATACATCAGACTTTGATAAGGAATAGTAAGAATTTTTTGCTTTCTCAGAGAGCTGCCGGATGCTGTGAGGCAGTAAAGTGAAATTCCCAACTCACCTTTGAGTCCTTTTGCCCAAGCTGCCAGTTACAGTGAGTAAGCAAAAGCGTGTTGTCCGCGTTAAGGATCATAAGAGCGTATTTTTATTTTCTATGAAATCATAAGAATACGAATTAGAGTGGTACCACGGAGTAAGACAGACTTCGTCTCTAAAGATATTTTTATTTGAAAATATCTTCCGAGACGAAGTTTTTTTTCGCAAAACAAGGAGGAAAATCATCTGCTCCTGCAAAGGCAGTCGCATTTTCCTCCGCAAAACAAGGAGGAAAATCCTCTGCTCGTCAGAGGACTCGCATTTTCCTTCGGAAAACAAGGAGGATTATATGTCAGAACTTTACAATCACAAAGTCGTTGAGAAAAAATGGCAGAAAGTCTGGGATGATAATAAGGCTTTTGCTGCGACAGACGACTACAGCAAACCAAAATATTACGCATTGGTAGAATTTCCGTATCCGTCAGGACAGGGACTTCATGTAGGTCATCCGAGACCTTATACAGCACTTGATATTGTTGCAAGAAAGCGCAGAATGCAGGGCTATAACGTACTTTATCCGATGGGATGGGATGCATTCGGACTTCCAACTGAGAACTATGCGATCAAAAATAAAATTCATCCGAAGATCGTAACCGAGAATAACGTAAAACGTTTCAAAGAGCAGCTTCATTCTTTGGGCTATTCTTTCGACTGGGACAGAGAGATCAACACTACAGATCCGAGTTATTACAAATGGACACAGTGGATTTTCTTAAAACTGTTTAAAGCAGGACTTGCTTACAAAAAAGAGATGCCGATCAACTGGTGTACTTCCTGTAAAGTAGGCCTGGCAAACGAGGAAGTTGTGAACGGTGTCTGCGAGCGTTGTGGTGCTCCGGTTGTCCGCAAAGTAAAGAGTGAGTGGATGTTAAAGATCACTGATTATGCTGAGAAACTGTTAGAGGGCTTAAATGATGTAGATTATATCGAGCGTGTCAAGGTTTCCCAGAAAAACTGGATCGGTAAATCACAGGGTGCAGAGGTAGATTTTGCGATCGCCGGAAAAGAGGACAAACTCCGTGTTTATACGACACGTTGTGATACATTATTTGGTGCTACTTACATGGTTGTATCCCCGGAGCATCCGATCATTGATAAATATAAAGACGAGTTAAAGAACTGGGATGCGATTGCTGCATACCGTGAGGAAGCTGCAAAGAAATCCGATTTTGAACGTTCAGAACTTGCAAAAGATAAGACGGGTGTGGAGATTGACGGTCTTATGGCAGTCAATCCGGTAACCGGAAAAGAAATCCCGATCTGGATTTCCGATTATGTATTAATGTCTTACGGAACAGGCGCGATCATGGCAGTACCGGCACATGATGAGAGGGACTGGGAATTTGCTAAAAAGTTCAATATTCCAATGGTACAGGTTGTTGCAAAAAATGGTGAGGAAGTTGACATCAATGAAGCGGCATTTACAGATGTTGCAACTGGTGTTCTGATCAATTCTGAGTTCTTAAACGGACTGGAAGTAAAAGATGCAAAGGCAAAAATGATTGCATTTTTAGAGGAAAAAGGTATTGGTACAGCAAAGACCAACTATAAATTAAGAGACTGGGTATTCTCACGTCAGCGTTACTGGGGTGAGCCGATTCCGATCGTTCACTGTGATAAATGTGGTTATGTGCCGATCGAGGAGAGTGAACTGCCATTGATGCTTCCAGAGGTAGAAAGTTATATGCCGACGGATAATGGAGAGTCTCCACTTGCTGCGATGACAGACTGGGTAAATACAACCTGTCCTTGCTGTGGTGGTCCTGCAAAGAGAGAGACAGATACCATGCCGCAGTGGGCTGGATCTTCCTGGTATTTCTTAAGATATACCGATCCGCACAATGATGAGGCGCTTGCAAGTCCGGAAGCATTAAAATACTGGATGCCGGTTGACTGGTACAATGGAGGTATGGAGCATACAACACTTCATCTGTTATATTCCAGATTCTGGCACAAATTCCTGTATGATGAGAAAGTAGTTCCATGTCCGGAGCCTTACCAGAAACGTACATCCCATGGTATGATCCTTGGTGAGAACGGAGAGAAGATGTCAAAATCCAGAGGAAATGTTGTAAATCCGGATGATATCGTAAGAGAGTATGGTGCAGATACATTAAGAACATATGAAATGTTTATCGGAGCATTTGATTTAAGTGCATCCTGGTCTGAAGATGGTGTAAAAGGCTGCCGTCGTTTCTTAGAGCGTGTATGGAAGTTACAGGACATCATGACAGAAGAAACCGGATATTCCAAAGAACTTGAGACAAAGATGCATCAGACCATCAAGAAAGTCAGCAGCGATTATGAGAATCTGAAATACAATACCGCGATCGCTGCAATGATGGCTTTGATTAACGAGTTCTATAAGAAAAATGCTGTGACTAAGGGCGAGTATGAGACACTCTTAATTCTGTTAAACCCGGTTGCTCCGCATATCACAGAGGAACTCTGGCAGATCATTGGTGGAACAGGTTATGTATACCAGCAGAAATGGCCGGAATTTGACGAGGCAAAAACAGTTGAAAATACGGTTGAGATCGCAGTACAGATCAATGGAAAAACGAAAGGAACATTGGCAATCGGCAGAAATGACGCAAAAGATGATGTTATTGCAAAAGCAAAAGAATCAATTGCAGATAAGCTGACTGGAAACATTGTAAAAGAGATTTACGTTCCGGGAAGAATTGTCAATATTGTAATGAAATAAGATGAAAAAAGGAACAAACTTATTAGAGGGTTCCATCTGGAAGGGGATTGTGTCATTTGCAATCCCCCTCTTTTTAGGAAACCTGTTTCAGCAGTTATATAATACCGCCGATTCTCTGATCGTCGGTAATTTTCTTGGCAGTGATGCTCTTGCAGCTGTCAGTTCTTCCGGTAGTCTGATATTTCTGATGGTCGGCTTTTTTAATGGAATTGCAGTTGGTGCCGGCGTTGTCATTTCGAAATATTTTGGAGCAGCAGATTATGAAGGATTGAAAAAAGCGGTACATACCAATATTGCATTTGGTCTGGTGTCCGGCTGTATTCTGACCGCGATCGGGATGATCCTAGCTCCCCAGATCCTTGTTCTGATGGGAACGCCGGAGTCGGTACTGCCAAATTCTATTGTATACTTCAGGGTATATTTTGCCGGATCGATCGCTTTTGTTATGTACAATATCGTGATGGGGATTTTGCAGGCAGTCGGAGACAGCAGACATCCGCTTTATTATCTGATTTTTTCATCCATCGTTAATATTATACTGGATTTATTATTTGTCGGATTGTTAGGATTTGGTGTCGGTGCTGCAGCACTTGCAACGATTATTTCACAGTTTTCCAGTGCATTTTTATGTATGATGCGTCTGATGCGGACCAAAGATGTTTATCAGGTGCAGATCTCGCAGATACGTTTTCATAAGGGAATGTTAGGACAGATCATAGGGATCGGACTGCCGTCCGGTATGCAGAATTCCATCATTTCATTTGCAAATATTATTGTACAGACGAATATTAACAAATTTGGAGTGATGGCGGTTGCAGGATGTGGTGTTTATTCAAAAATAGAAGGCTTTGCATTTCTGCCGATCACCTGTTTTGCTATGTCACTTACAACATTCATCGGACAGAATCTTGGCGCGAGGCAGTACGACAGAGCAAAAAAAGGTGCGTATTTTGGCATTACCTGTTCGACACTGCTTGCGGAAGTGGTTGGTGTGATCGTATTTTTTACGATACCGCAGCTTGCTGCAGCGTTCAACAGTGAAACACAGGTCGTTGAATTTGCAACCAAACAGGCACATATAGAGGCTTTTTTCTATTGTTTCCTAGCATTTTCCCACTGCATTGCAGGTATCATGCGCGGTGCGGGAAAATCTGCCGTGCCGATGTTCGTCATGCTTGCATCCTGGTGCATCATAAGGATCACATACATCACGGTTACTGTGCATTTTATTCCGAAGATCCAGGTCATCTTCTGGGCGTACCCGCTGACCTGGTCGATCAGCTCAGTCATCTTTTTAATTTACTTCTTAAAAGCGAATTGGCTGTATAGTTTTGAGAAAAAGTAAAGTTTGTTGCGCCAATTCGCTTTGCCAACCTGGCTGTATAGTTCATGATAATAGAATGTTCGCGGAGCGTGCATTCTATTATATTGTATCTGTTAAAAGTTTTTATAAAACCGGATAAATTCGGCGAGTGTTTTGGAAGGTTTTGTTGTTGTCTTATAGGCAAAACCGACCTCACGCTTATGAATCGGGATTCCAAGAGGAATCTCCACTAAGGCGCCGGAGGCAAGATCCTCTTTTACAAAACTTTTGATGACGCATGCAACACCGACACCGATACGGGCAAAGTCGATCAAAAGATCCATGCTGGAGATATCGATGGATTCTTTGACCTGAATCTGGTTGTCGGAAAGATAGTCGTCGATATACTGGCGTGTCATATTGTTTTTATCGAGCAGCATCAGTGTTGAGTTTGTCAGAATCTGATCCTTGTGGACGCCGCGCGCACGCAAATTCCGCAGATAGTCTTTGGTGCAGACAAAGATATCTTCGATCTCCTCGAGAAAATCAAAATTGATATTTTTTAAATTATCCGGTTTTCCTACCAGACCGATATCGATCTTATTGTCATCGAGCAGTTCGAGTGTCTCGTTGGTCGACTGGCAGGTGATGGAGATAGAGACATGCGGGTTTTGTCTTATAAATTCCTGCAAATAAGGAAGCAGCAGATATTTACAGAGGGTTGCGCTGACACCGATCTTTAAGTGGCCGACACCGAGTTCAATGGAGCGTTTTAATTTTTCTTCACCGAGCGTTAAGGTTTCAAAAGCGCTGCTTACATGGTCGTAGAGCAGTTTTCCCTCGTCGGTTAAGACAACACCGCGTGAACTGCGGGAAAACAGTTTACAGCCGACACCTTCCTCTAATTTCTGGATGGACTTGCTGATGGCAGGCTGGCTGATATACAGCTCTTTGGCAGCTTTTGATATATTGCCGGTATTTGCAACGGTATAAAAAATCCGGTAAGATGATAAATTCTGATTCATGGTAAATTCCTTTCTGATACTGGATACATCAATAATTTTTCTTATTATACCATGAAGTTTAGTTATGGTAAATATATTTAATATGTATTTTTATTATAGTAATACCTGTGTTAGAATAACATACAGATAGGACAGCGAGTGTTGTTCTACACACACATCACACAAAAAAGGAACGGGCACACACCATTCCTGACACAGATTTTAATTTTTTAGGAGGATATACCCATGGGGATGACGATGACACAGAAAATCCTTGCAGCACATGCAGGACTTCCATCAGTCAGTGCCGGACAGCTTATTGAGGCAGATTTGGATCTGGTTTTAGGCAATGACATTACTTCACCGGTGGCGATTCATGAAATGGATAAAATGAAGGTGGACGGTGTCTTTGATAAGGATAAGATCGCACTTGTGTTAGATCATTTTGTGCCAAATAAAGATATCAAATCTGCACAGCATTGCAAATGCGTCAGAGAGTTTGCCTGCCGGCATGATATTACAAATTATTTTGATGTAGGAGAGATGGGAATAGAGCATGCACTGCTGCCGGAGAAAGGTCTTACCGTGGCAGGCGATGTCATTATCGGTGCGGATTCCCACACCTGTACCTATGGTGCGCTGGGTGCATTTTCCACCGGAGTCGGCAGTACCGATATGGCGGCTGGTATGGCGACTGGAAAAGCATGGTTTAAAGTTCCGGCAGCGATCAAATTTGTCCTGACCGGCAAACCGGCAAAATGGATCAGCGGAAAAGATATCATTTTGCATATCATTGGAATGATCGGTGTGGATGGTGCACTCTACAAATCAATGGAATTTGTTGGAGATGGCATTTCTTACCTTTCAATGGATGACCGTTTTACGATCGCAAACATGGCAATCGAAGCAGGCGGAAAAAATGGTATTTTCCCGGTAGATGATCTTGCAAAAGAATATATGGAAGCACATTCCAAACGTCCATATGTTGTCTATGAGGCAGATGAGGATGCAGAGTATGAGGAAACTTATACAATCGATCTTAGTACTTTAAAACCTACGGTTGCATTTCCGCATCTTCCGGAGAATACAAAGACGATCGACGAGGTCGGCGACATCAAGATCGACCAGGTAGTGATCGGTTCCTGTACAAACGGAAGAATGGATGACCTGCGTGTGGCAGCTTCTATCTTAAAAGGCAAAAAAGTAGCAAAAGGACTGCGTGTGATCGTAATCCCGGCAACACAGCAGATTTACCTTGATGCGATGGAAGAAGGGCTGCTTAAGATCTTTATCGAGGCTGGTGCAGTTGTAAGTACACCGACCTGCGGACCTTGTCTTGGTGGTTATATGGGAATCCTTGCAGAGCATGAGCGCTGCGTTTCCACCACAAACCGTAACTTCGTAGGAAGAATGGGACATGTGGAGTCTGAGATTTATCTTGCCAGTCCGGCAGTAGCGGCAGCAAGTGCGATCACCGGAAAGCTTTCCGGACCGGATGAAGTAGCATAGGTTTAAGAAAAAGGAGAGTAAACATGAAAGCAGCAAAAGGTCATGTATTCAAATACGGAGACAACGTAGATACCGACGTCATCATTCCGGCAAGATACTTAAATTCTTCTGATCCAAAGGAACTGGCATTGCATTGTATGGAGGATATCGATAAAGATTTCATCAAAAATGTCAAAGCCGGAGATATCATGGTGGCAAATAAAAACTTTGGGTGCGGTTCATCCAGAGAGCATGCTCCGATTTCTATAAAGGCAGCCGGAGTAAGCTGTGTTATTGCAGAGACATTTGCACGTATTTTTTACCGTAATGCGATCAATATTGGACTTCCGATCATTGAATGTCCGCAGGCGGCAAAAGAGATCGAAGCTGGTGATGAAGTGGAAGTTAATTTTGACACAGGTGTGATCACAGATGTGACAAAAGGTACCTCATACCAGGGACAGGCATTCCCGCCATTCATGCAGAAAATTATTGACTGTGAGGGACTGGTTAACTATATTAACCAGAAATAAAATGAAAATGAATGAATAAGAAAATCCGTCAAAGACTGGGACTGCATTTCTATGCAGTGGGGCTTTGGCGGATTTTTTAGTTTTGTCGTAATAAAGAAAATGTGTATCATTTTGTGCATGAAATGATCAATTAAGTCTATATGTTTCTATAAAATTTTCAAATATAATAGGAATCATCCTGCATGGTTTTCGAATCTGTTTGTTTCAGTTTACGGTATTGCAGGGGTGACATACCTGTATTCTTTCGGAAAATCTGCGAAAAATACGACTGTGATGAAAAACCTGTGCTGGATGCAACTTCTGCAATCGAGCGACTGGAGCTGAGCAATAGTTCTTTGCTTGCAGCGAGTCTGGTTTCCATCAGGTAATTGATGGGGGATGTTCCAACATACTCCGTAAAAGAATGTGATAAATAAAATTTGTTGATATGGGTGATTTCAGCGAGCAGATCTAAAGTAATATTTTTTGCATAATTGGCATCAATATATTTTTTCGCAACAAAACATTCCTTTGATATTTGCAAAGTGGTATCAGATATGACAGAAAGATGCTGTTCGCGTGTAATATAAACAAGCAAAACCTGTAGGAGACCATGACAGATTGCTTCAAAACCTGGCTTTCTTGCATTAAACTCTTTTATCATAATCTGGGAAAAATTAATAAAGTGTGTTTTGGCGGAACCATAATTATAGTAGCTGTATCCTTTTGGGTTAGCAGCGTTTTGGGAATTAAAATAGAAAGCGAGCCCTTCTACACCAAATACAATATAGGTCATAGGATCGTTTGACATCGTTTTTTCCGTATGTTCAATATGTGGATTTATGATTATCAGATCGTCTGCACATACAGAAACCGTATCATTTTCAATGTAAAATACACCTTTTCCACTGATAACATAGAAAAGTTCAGAAAACTGATGGGTGTGAGGGTGGCTTTGCCAATCCCCTTCGTATTTAGAAATAGAAATATAACGAAGTTTAAAATCCGGATCGGGTACTCCTTTGTACTCAAAATTAATTAATTCATTACTCATTTGTATTATCTTCCTGTTGTATCAAATTTTATATCTTATAGATTAAAACCGCAATATTACTAAAATAATGTTGTGAAACTGATGAATAAAATAGCAATTAAATAGGGTTTCTTGTTGCAAGTATACAGTAATTTATGATAAATGCAAATATTTTATTGAGCATAAAGCAAGATATATAAAAATTAGAGCAACATAAAAATTGAAGCAGTTGATGCAGACAGATATACTTAAAACATCAGGTGATGAGACAAGAAAGGAGAAGACGGGAATGACAAAACAAACAGGCAGACTGACATTGCCGACCGATGCAGACATTGTCGAGGAAACAATACGATTGAAAAATCTTCTTGGAGCAGATGCATTGCGTGACTGTGACGGAACGGAGATGCCGGATGCGTTATTGAATGAGCCGGTAAAGAAATATGCAACGTATTATACGACCAGAAAGGATAATGCCTGGGCCGAGCAAAATCCAGAAGAGATTCAACAGGAATACCTGATCAGCAATCGTGTAACTGCAAGAAGTGAAAAACTATGTATAAGATTGATGGAAGGATTTCATACACAGCAGTTAAAAGTCAATACGTTGGATGATCCCAAAAGATGGTGGGAAGTAATTGATCGCACAACGGGTGAAGTGGTTTCTGTCGATGACTGGGAATTTAAAAAAGAACGGGAAGAAGTTGAAATAAAAACCATTCCTTATCATGAATATACGGTAAGTTTTCTGGCGTTTTTAATATGGGATCCTGTACATATGTATAACTTTATTACAAATGATTGGAAAGATACACCACATCAACTGACATATGATGTGCGGCAGCCGAAAACTCAGAAGTACGTAAAAGAAAAATTAAAACGCTGGTGTGAAGAAAACCCGCAGATCGACGTGGTAAGATTTACGACTTTTTTTCACCAGTTTACACTTACCTTTGATGATAAAAAACGTGAAAAATTTGTAGAATGGTTTGGATATAGTGCAAGTGTAAGTCCATACATATTAGAGAAATTTGAAAAGTGGGCAGGGTATAAATTCAGACCGGAATTTATTGTGGATCAGGGATATCACAACAGCATGTTCCGTGTGCCAAGTCGTGAGTTTAAGGATTTTATTGAATTCCAGCAGCAGGAAGTTTGTGCGCTTGCCAAGGAACTTGTAGATATTGTTCATTCCTATGGAAAAGAAGCGATGATGTTTTTGGGAGATCATTGGATAGGGACGGAACCATACGGAAAATATTTTGCAGAAATTGGTCTGGATGCGGTAGTTGGTTCTGTTGGCAGTGGTGTGACACTCCGTATGATTTCAGATATAAAAGGGGTTAAATATACAGAAGGAAGGCTTTTGCCATATTTTTTCCCCGACGTGTTTGGAGAAGGCGGAGATCCCATAGGGGAGGCAAAGGACAACTGGATGAAAGCGAGAAGGGCAATTTTACGTTCTCCGCTTGACCGCATCGGATATGGCGGATATTTAAAATTGGCCAGTGAATGGCCGGGATTTATAGAAGAGATTCAAAGTGTTGTCGGGGAATTCAGACAGATACATGAAAATATGAACGGGACGAAATCTTATGTTGCACCATTTAAAGTAGCAGTTTTAAACTGTTGGGGAGGTTTGCGGAAATGGATGTCAAACCAGGTGCATCATGCAATATGGCACAGAGAAACTTATTCTGCAGAGGGAGTGCTGGAATGTCTGAGTGGAATGCCGTTTGATGTAGAATTTATCTCTTTTGATGATGTGAAAAAAGGAATCCCAAAAGATATCAGGGTGATCATCAATGTTGGAGATGCATATACGTCATTCAGTGGAGCTGAAAATTGGATTGATGAAGCAGTTGTAACAACGTTAAGACAGTTTGTGGATGAAGGTGGTGGATTTATCGGAGTAGGAGAACCGACAGCATATCAGCATCAGGGAAGATTTTTCCAGCTGGCGGATGTGCTTGGTGTAGATCGTGAGATGGGTTTTTCACTAAGTACAGATAAATATAACGAGAAAAATCCGCAGCATTTTATCTTGGAAGATATTGAAGGGGATATTGATTTCGGAGAAGGTACGACCCGCATTTATGCGCAGGGAGATCATTATCAGATTCTTGCAATGGATGGAGAATACAGCCAGCTGGTTGTTAATCAATACGGAAAAGGTCACGGTGTTTACTTTGCAGGACTGCCGTATTCCCCTCAGAACTGCCGTATTCTGCTTCGTGCAATCTATTATGCAGCGGGAATGGAACAGGAGATGAAACGATATTACGTAACAAATGTAGATACTGAGGTCACTGTTTTTCAGAAAACGCAAAAAATAGCTGTCATAAATAATTCAGGAAAAGAATGTCAGACAGATCTGTATATCAATGGCGATTTTATCGTAAGGTTGACACTAGAACCAGGAGAAATGCGGTGGTTGAATGAGACAATGTAACTATTGATAATTTATGAGTGGTATCATACCGTCATATTTTATAAAATAAAAAAATAATAATTTTTGCAGGGAGGTATTTTTTATGAAGAAAAAAGCATTGGGATTCATGTTGGCAGCAACTATGACAGTATCTGTGCTTGCCGGATGTGGTGGGAACCAAAATGAAGGAAACACGAACGAAAAAGAAAATGTTACGAACAGTAATGAGGATACGCAGAGTGTTTCCGCAGAAACAAATGAAAATGGAGATGAAACACTTACGGTATGGTGCTGGGATCCCACTTTTAATATTTATGCCATGGAACAGGCAGAAAAGATTTATCAGAAAGACCATCCAGATTTTAAACTGGATATTCAGGAAAATATTTATAATGATATTGAGACAAAGCTGATTACAGCTGCAACGTCAGGAGATTACAGTACTTTACCGGATATTTTTCTGATGCAGGACTATTCGTTCCATAAAAATATTGCCAATTTTCCTGGAATTTTTACAGAATTAACAGATTCGGGAATTGATTTTTCGCAGTTTACAGAGGGAAAACTTGCAGATTCCACGGCAGAGGGAAAAAATTATGGACTTCCTTTTGATAATGGTGCAACGATTATGGCAATTCGTTCGGATATGGTAGAAGCGGCAGGTCTTACGGTTGACGATTTTAAGGATACTACATGGTCACAGTTTGAGGAACTTGCAAAAAAAGTAGTAGAGGCGAATGGAGTGCCAATGATCGCTTCCTCCGGGGGATCCGAATTACTTATGGAAATGCTGCAGTCGGCAGGAGCCTCACCAATTGTTGACGGAAAGGTTCATATTGCAGACAATGAAGCGTTAAAAAAGACAATGGAAGTTTATAAAAAATTAGTTGATGAGGGTATTATTGCCGAGTATACGGACTGGGATCAGTATATTGCCTCTATGAATGACGGAAAAACAGCAGGAGTGATCAATGGATGCTGGATCATGTCATCCATTCAGGCGGCAGAGGATCAGTCAGGAAAATGGGCAATTGTAAACATGCCAAAACTGGATGGAGTTGATGGAGCCACAAATTATGCAAATTGTGGTGGTGCAAGCTGGGCAGTATCTTCTAACTGTAAGAATACAGAACTTGCATTTGATTTCTTAAAATCTACATTTGGAAGCAGTGTGGAATTATATGATGATCTGTTGCCGAATGCAGGTGCGATTGCAAGCTACATTCCGGCTGCACAGTCTGATGTATATAATCAGGCATCAGATTTTTATGGTGGACAGGCAGTATATAAAGATATCGTTGGATATGCAGGTTCGGTTCCAGCATTTGACTGTGGTGCATACTATTCGGACATAAGAAGTGCATTGACAGATGCAATCACAAATGTTGTTCAGAATAATGCTGATATTGACGGTGAAATGAATAATGCACAGGAAACATTAGAATTTAATATTGAAAATTAAATATGGAAAGTGGTTTGTACCGGGAACAAATTTTATGTTCCCGGTATTACATTAGGAGAAAATATATGGAGAAAAAAAGAAAATTAAGTCTGGAAAGAAAACATAACCTCACTGGTTGGGCGTTTTTGCTTCCGGCAGCTATATTGATTTTTGTATTTTGTTTTTATCCCATGATACAGGCGCTTATGCTGTCATTTAAGAATGGTATGGGAGATTCTGTAAGGTGGGTTGGCTTTGCAAACTATGTCAGGATACTGAAGGACAAAACATTTTTGCAGTGCCTTTTCAATACAGTATTTTATTTTATCATACAGGTTCCAGTCATGTTGATCATTGCCCTTGTTCTTGCTCAATTACTGAACAATCCGAATATAAAGGGAAAAGGAATCTATCGAACTATGATTTTCCTGCCATGTGCAACATCACTGGTATCGTATTCTATGATTTTTAAGTCACTGTTTGCGCAGGATGGTCTGGTCAATCACGTTATTTCTGCGATTGGACTTCCGACCGTAGACTGGTTTCAGAATGCATGGGCTGCAAGATTTGTAATTATAATCGCGTTGGTCTGGAGATGGACCGGTTACAATATGGTGTTTTATCTTGCAGGGCTGCAGAATATTGATTATTCCGTCTATGAGGCGAGTCGTATTGATGGGGCATCACCGTTTCAACAGTTTACAAAGATCACCATTCCACTGTTAAAGCCTACCATATTACTGACGGCTATTATGTCAACGTCTGGAACACTGCAGTTGTTTGACGAGTCTGTAAATTTAACGGCTGGTGGACCGGGAAAGTCAACAATGACATTGACGCATTATATTTATAACATTTCTTTTGTGGAGACACCAAAATTTAATTATGCGGCAGCACTTTCAGTGTTTATCCTTATTATAGTGGCAATTTTGTCTGCAATTCAAATGAAAGTAGGTGACAAACGTGAGTAAAGGAAAATTATGTATATCACATATTGTGTTGATTTTTGCAAGTTTTTTGTCTGTATTTCCACTATATTACATGGTTTGTGGTGCAACCAATCAAAGTATTGATGTGGTCAGGGGAAAACTGCTTCCTGGAACATATTTAGTCGAAAATTTTAAGGCATTGATTGCCAATCAGAATCTGGGGCTGGCAATGATCAATTCATTTCGAAATGCGATTCTTATGACGATTATCACATTATTGGTCTGTTCAATTGCAGGTTATGGATTTGAAATTTATCATGATAAGGGAAAAGACATATTGATGAGTGTATTGTTGTTAGCCATGATGCTGCCATTTGTTGCAATCATGATCCCGCTTTTTAAAATGATCTCTTCCTGGAATCTGGTCAATAGCTGGATTGCATTTGTTTTGCCGTCTATTTCAACGCCATTTATGATTATGATGTTCCGTCAGGCGGCGCGGTCTTTCCCTCATGATATTATAGAGGCGGCTCGTCTGGAGGGGCTAAGTGAAATACAGATTTTTTTCCGGATGTTTGTGCCTGTTATGAAATCAACATATGGAGCTGCAATGACGGTTACTTTTATGAACGCATGGAATAGTTATCTGTGGCCAAAGATTGTCTTTCAAAATAATGATTCCATCACAATGCCAATGCTTGTGGCAAACTTAAAAAGCGGCTACAGTGTTGATTATGGGATGTTGATGCTCGGTGTACTGATCTGTACACTTCCGACGGCGATTATTTTCTTATGTCTGCAGAAAAGTTTTGCAAATGGAATTACGGGGGCTGTTAAATGATAGAAAAAAGATACTGCCTTACACCAGAAGAGTGGGCATATGCGAAAGCCGAACTTGTTCTTGCAGAAAAGCTGGGGTTGATTGAAAACGCCGATATAGAGGCGTTGGAAAAAAGATGTGCAGAAAAAAATGAAGAGAATGCCAGGCTTGAAATGGAGAAAAAGGTATTTTACGGACCGCGCAGATATTCATTGCCGATGTATCTACAGTATGAATTGACGCGTTTCCGGTTGGATTTCGTACAGCCGACAGAAAATATTAGAAAATCAGGAATCAGTCCGGAGATTACAGAAAATCAGAAAAAAGCTTTCTATGAGCGGAATAAAGATTTATTTGGAAGATATTTTGGAGATCTTTTTTCTTATGAAGAGGTAGAGCAGATCATTGAAAAAAGATTGCGGGAGGAAGTGTATGACAGACTTGTGCAGGAAATATTATGTCGATTCGATAAACGGAAATGATACCAATGACGGTTTGAGTGAAAACAGTGCATTCGCAAGTCTTTTTGCCATCAATAGGCTTGCACTAAAACCGGGGGATCACATATTGCTTGCGTGTGGAAGTGTTTTTGAAAAACAGTTTTTACAGATTCGTGACAGCGGAACAAAGCAGATGCCGATTGTAATTGGAAGTTATGGATGTGGTGAAGATCCTCTGATAAAGACAGACGGACAGGGGATCTGGTATCAGGATTATGGAAAAGAACTGGATTCGCCGACGCATGTTTACCATGGTTATGTTTCCTCGGCAGTACTTCTATTTGATGCCGAGTATATTATCATACAGGATATTGAGATTACAAACAGTGCGGATAAAGTGATCGGCGAAAATTATTCACAGGCAGATAAAATGGAGCGTACAGGTGTTGCAGTCGTTGCAAAAGAGAAAGGTTTAAGATGTGGAATCACACTTCGAAATCTTAAAATCCATGATGTTCATGGAAATGTTTATGACAAGCATATGAATAATGGCGGCATCTATATGACAGCATTACAGCCAGCGGAAGAAGCAATGACAGGAGTGGCAAGATTTTCAGATATCCTGGTGGAGGGATGCTATGTATATCGTGTGAGCCGTTGGGGGATCGCAGTCGGGTATAGTTATGCACATGAGAAATTTGCGGGTGCAGAACTGGATAAAAAAAGGTTTTTGAAATATGGTCATGAGAATATTGTGATACGGGATAATTATGTGAAAATGGCAGGTGGAGATGGAATAACGGTCATGTATGCACTGCGCCCGTTTGTGGAACATAATATGACCGATTCTGTGGCATGTGAGATCAATGACCGTATTTATTGCAATCCGGGCAACCGTGGTGGAAAGGTTGCTGCGGCAATCTGGCCATGGAAATGTAAAGATGCGTTGTTTCGTTATAATGAAGTGGCAGACACACGGCTGAATCAGGACGGGATGGCTTACGATGCAGATTCCGGGGATGGAACGGTGTATGAGTATAATTACAGCAGGCAAAATGAAGGCGGTTGTGTGATGTTTTGTATGCAGGAGGCCATTCATAACACATTTCGTAATAACGTCAGTTATGATGATTTAGGTGGAACCATCAGCCCGTCCGAAAACCCGGATGCACTGCTTACAGATAATATATTTTATGTTCGCAAGGGAGTTCCTTTTGTGAGAAAGAATATGGATGGTGGAAACTTTACGGAAGAAAATAATCAGATCATACAGTTATAAAATCCATACCATGGCAGATCATCACTCCATCACCTGATACGGAATTTTAGTCCCCATCCCCGAACTAAAATGCAATTCATAATCCTCCGTAATAAAAACGGCTTCTGTATTATCCAGACTTTCCACAAGCGCCATCCCGTCAGCTAAACCCAGTGCAAAACAGGTGGTGGAGAGTCCATCACCGTCCACGGATTCGTCCGTGATGATCGAAACACCCAGCAGTCCGTTATCATAGGGATATCCGGTAGCAGTATCTAAAATGTGATGATAGCGTTTGCCGTCCACCTCAAAATAGCGCTCATAAACACCGGAAGACACAACGGTCTGGTCGGTCACGGATACAGCGAGCATTGCAGCGCCCTCATCGTCAAACGGACGCTGGATGCCAATATTATAGGAAGAACCGTCCGGTTTTGCACCAAGACAGAGCACATTGCCGCCGAGGTTGATATAGCCGCAGGCGGCTCCTTTTTGATTCAGGTAATCTTTCATGCGGTCTGCAATATATCCTTTGGCAATTCCGCCGAGATCAATTTTAGCGGACGGATCTTTTAAGGTGACGGTATTGCCATCTACAACTACATCCTGATAGTCTACTGTCGTTAAAGCCTTTTTGATCTCATCATCAGATGGAATCATAGAGGCATCTGTTTTCTCTAATAAAGCCTTGGTAGAAACATCCCACAGATCCGATAATTTTCCAATCGTAATATCAAATTTTCCATTGCTCAGATCTCCATAATAAAGACCTTTTTTGATCAGTTCTGCGGTCTCTTCATGCACGGTGACAGGTGCACCGCCTGCTGCATTGATTTTTGACACATCGCTGTCTGCGATCGTGTTGGAAAAATAATTTTCATAAGTGTCTGCCAGAGAAAAACAGTCATCGAGCAGGGTTTCGTCTTTTGTTCCATATAAGGTGACGGTAATGACGGTATTAAAATAAAAACCCGATTTGGAGATCGATTCGCCGGAGCCGGAAGTTTTGCCAAAATTGAGCCGGGATGGCAGATCACAGCCGGATAGCAGTAAAACCGGCATAGACAGCAGTATACATAAAAATAATCGATAGTTTCGTTTCATAAAAATCTTATTTTTCAAGTTATTCTCCATTTCCAGTCAGTCTGCCGTGAGAATACACAGCAGATACGCTTTTGTTCGTTATCTGAAACATCATTTCATAAAATGGTGTCATTCGAACATCACTGTAGCATAAAAATGAATATGCTACAAGCATTCACTTTTTTTCTTTGATATTTTGCATCAGATATGATAGAGTATAATACAGTGCATATGTTCGAAAAAGAATAATCAGAAATAAAGGGGATTCAATGGGAAAATGGACCAGAAAAGTTTTCACTTTCATGAGAAAAAAAGAGTTGTTGTTAAGATCGGTTCTTCTTCATTAAATTATGAGGAGACCGGCAGTCTGAATTTTACAAAACTAGAGCACTTAGTGCGCGAGCTTTGCAACTTAAGAAACAGGGGGATGGATGTCTGCTTAGTCAGTTCCGGTGCGATCGCAGTTGGAAGACAGTCGCTTGGCATGACAGAGCGGCCACGGGAACTTTCTACAAAACAGGCATGTGCAGCAGTCGGACAGGCAAGACTGATGATGATCTACCAGAAGCTGTTTGCAGAATATAACCAGGTGGCAGGTCAGGTGCTTATGACCAAAAATACCATGGTCAACCCAGTTTCCAGAGAAAATGCCAAAAATACATTTGATGAATTGTTCCGTTTAGGTGCGATCCCGATTGTCAATGAAAATGACACGGTATCTACCTATGAGATGCAGTTTGGTGACAATGACACGCTTTCTGCGATCGTTGCTTCCCTGATTGGAGCAGATCTTTTGATTTTGTTATCCGATATTGACGGATTATTTACGGATGATCCGCATAAGAATCCGGATGCAAAATTGATCGAAGTGGTCGAAAAGATGGATTCAGACATTCTTGGAATGGCAAAGAGTACGACCGGAAGCGATGTCGGAACTGGCGGCATGGCGACCAAGCTGACCGCGGCAAAGATCGCGACACTTTCCGGGACAGATATGATCATTGCAAACGGAGCAGATGTCTGTGTACTGCATCATATTTTTGATGACAGCTTTAGGGGAACCATTTTTAAGGCACAGAAAAAGGAAACATTCCGTATACAGGATTTTATATTAGAAACAATCGGATAGAAAAAGATTTGTGTGAATAATAAATTTTTCATGCGCAGGAATGGAGATTTTAATGAAACAGGAACAGATTGACAGAATCAACGCACTTTACCGTAAATCACAGGCGGAAGGACTTACCGAGGCGGAAAAAGAAGAACAGGCAATGCTGCGAAAGGCTTATGTTGCGGATGTAAAACGCAATCTTGTAGCACAGTTAAATAACATTGATATGCAAAATCCGGACGGTACGGTCACAAACCTTGGCGAAGAATATGGAAATAAGAAAAAGCTTTCCTGATAAAAAAGAAATCCGGAAAAAACATCTTGCCATCCGAAATGCAATGTCAGAACCTGAAAAACATGAAAAGAGCAGAAAAATCTGTGATAATCTGTTAAAATCGGACTGGTATGCCAAAACAGACTGGATTTTTGGATATTATCCGCTTGGAAAAGAAGCAGACTGCCTGACGTTTCTCAGACAGGCGTTACATGATGGAAAACATGTCGCGCTGCCACGGACAGGAACAGACTGTACCATGGAATTTTACGAGATCACATCTTTCGCACAGACATCGGAGGGTGCATTTCATGTCATGGAACCAACTGTGGAATGCCGCCGTATAAATCCCATGGATTTATACGACCAGCAGATTGCAGTTTTAGTCCCGGGTGTCGTCTTTGCCCCCACCGGCAGCCGTTACGGCTACGGCAAAGGTTTTTATGACCGCTATTTTGCAAGATATGCAAAGATAAAACGCTTTGCATTAGCTTACGAGAACCAGCTTGTATCGGAACTTGAAACACTTGACACAGATGTAAAAATGGATCGTATTTATACTGAAGAAAATGAATATAAGATAATTTGAGGCTACCCAAAGCGAAACGCTCCAAAAACCTTCGACTGTTGTGAACCGGGCACCTGTTTAAAAGAAGGTGCTGGGGAGCCGTCGGCACTTAGCGACCGTATTTTGGTCGCTTAGTACCGCTACGAGCGACACGCAGCGAGAGCGTGCCTTCGTTAAACAGGTGCCCGGTTCACGACAACCACAGCCTATCGCAGAGTTTCGCCCCAGGTATCGCCATAATATATACAATCATTGCAGAGTTTCGCCAAATCGCCGCAACACCATATAAACATTTCACAGAAAGGAAAGGTATCATCATGGAACTAGAACAAATATGCCAGGGAGCCAAAGCTGCATCCCGCACCCTTGCCACGTTAGGCACCAATGAGAAAAATCAGGCTCTTATCGCAGTGGCAGATGCACTTATTGCTGCATCTGCTGATATCATTGCCGCAAATGAAAAAGACCTTGAAAATGGCAGGAATAATCATATGCCGGAGGGACTCTTAGACCGTCTGATGCTAAATGAAGCGAGAATAGCACAGATTGCGGAAGGTCTGCAGCAGGTAGCAGCTTTAGATGATCCGATCGGGGAAGTCCTTTCCATGAAAAAACGTCCGAACGGTCTGATGATCGGAAAAAAACGTGTACCGCTTGGTGTGGTCGGCATGATCTATGAGGCAAGGCCGAATGTGACCGTTGATGCCTTCGGGCTTTGTTTTAAGACCGGGAATGCTGTGATCTTAAAGGGGGGAAGTGATGCGATCTATTCGAATATCGCGATTGTTTCGGTTATCCAGAAGACATTAGAGCAGCTTGGTATTCCAAAAGAAGCAGCATCTCTGATCGAAGATACGTCAAGGGATACTGCGACAGCATTCATGAAAATGAACCAGTATGTCGACGTTCTGATTCCACGTGGTGGAGCAGGACTGATCCGTGCAGTTGTGAATCAGGCAACGATACCTGTGATCGAGACAGGAACCGGAAACTGTCATATTTTTGTGGATGAGTCTGCTGATTTTGACATGGCGGTAAATATCATTCTGAATGCCAAAACCCAGAGGATCGGTGTCTGTAATGCCTGCGAGTCGCTTGTCATTCATGAAAAGATCGTGGATGCGTTTATGCCGAAACTGACAGAGGCACTTCAGAAAAAAAACGTGGAGGTGCATGCAGATGAGAAAAGTTTTGCGGCAGCAGAAGCCGACGCTGCATTGAATAAAGAACTGATCAAACCGGCGGTGGAAGAAGACTGGGGCAGGGAATATTTAGATTATACGATCTCTGCAAAGACGGTAACTTCCGTGGATGAGGCAATCGCCCATATTAACCGCTATAATACAGGACATTCCGAGGCAATCATTACGGAAAATTATACCAATGCCCAGAAGTTTTTGGACGAGGTGGATGCCGCCTGTGTCTATGTCAATGCATCGACACGTTTTTCTGATGGATTCGAGTTTGGCTTTGGTGCGGAGATCGGTATCAGTACGCAGAAGCTTCATGCGAGAGGTCCGATGGGTTTAGAGGCATTGACAAGCACGAAATATATCATTTATGGAAATGGTCAGGTAAGACCATAAGAAAAAGTAATAGAAATAGTGAGGAATTAACAGTTTTATGAGTCAGAAAGTTACAACAGGAGTGCGCCCGACACTGCGCATCGCAGATAAAAACCAGATCCCGGCAACGGAACCGGAACGTCAGTATTACTTTATGGATATCGCAAAAGAGTACTTAAGACAGCTTTCCGAAGAAAAGGGAAATCCGCTGACTTTCCATGTTTCCACATTCGGATGTCAGATGAATGCAAGGGATTCCGAGAAGTTAGTCGGTATTTTAGAGAAGATCGGTTTTGTGGAGGAGGACTCCGAGGAAGCGGATTTCGTCATCTATAATACCTGTACTGTGCGCGAGAATGCCAATAATAAAGTGTACGGAAGACTGGGATATTTAAACGGTTTCCAGAAGAAAAATCCGTTTATGATGATCGGGCTCTGCGGCTGTATGATGCAGGAACCGACGGTGGTGGAGAAAATCAAGCAGAGTTATCGTTTTGTGAACCTGATCTTTGGAACACACAATATTTACAAATTTGCAGAGCTGATCGTTACAGCGTTAGAAAACAGTTTCCCGGAGCATTCGTCAGGTCACGGCACATCCATGACGATCGATATCTGGAAAGATACAGACAAAATCGTTGAGGATCTTCCGGTCGAACGAAAATATTCTTTCAAGTCCGGTGTCAACATCATGTTTGGATGTAACAATTTCTGCAGTTACTGTATCGTGCCTTATGTGCGCGGCAGGGAGCGGAGCAGAGAGCCCAAAGAAATCATCCGTGAGGTGGAACGCCTTGCGGCTGACGGAGTTGTGGAAATTATGCTCCTGGGACAGAATGTCAATTCTTATGGCAAAAATTTAGAGCAGCCAATGACGTTTGCACAGCTTTTGCAGGAGATCGAAAAGGTAGATGGTATTGAGCGTATCCGTTTTATGACATCCCACCCGAAAGATCTTTCCGATGATCTGATCGAGGTTATGAAAAATTCCAAAAAAATCTGTAAACATCTGCATCTTCCGCTGCAATCCGGAAGCAGCCGTATTTTAAAGCTGATGAACCGCCGCTATGACAAAGAACATTATTTAGAACTGGTAGATAAGATCCGTGCCGCAGTGCCGGATATCGCGCTGACAACGGATATCATTGTCGGATTCCCGGGTGAGACGGAGGAAGATTTTGAGGAGACCATGGACGTGGTACGCAAAGTGCGTTACGACAGTGCGTTTACTTTTATTTATTCCAAACGTACCGGAACTCCTGCGGCAGTGATGGAAGACCAGATCCCGGAGGACGTGATCAAGGCACGGTTTGACCGTCTGTTAAAAGAAGTGCAGACGATCTCCGCAGAAAAAGCAGGAGCGCTGACCGGACAGACACTTCCGGTTCTGATCGAAGAAAAAAATGAGCAGGATGCGTCACTTGTGACCGGAAGACTCAGCAATAACTCTGTGGTACATCTTCCGGGAACCGAGGATATGATCGGAAAAATCGTGGATGTGAAACTTTTGGAATGCAAAGGCTTCTACTATATGGGGGAGTGTGTGTAAAATTCTGGGAAAAAGCCTTCGGCTTCTACTATATGGGACAGCGTGCGTAAAATTCTAGGAAGAAGCCTTCGGCTTCTACTATATGGGAGAGTGTGTGTAAAATTCTAGGAAGAAGCTTTCGGCTTCTACTATATGGGAGAACGTGTGTAAAGTTGAGGAAAGATATTATTTTCTTAGTTGTAGTTTTCATAGGTTTAGCAGGGATCGCGGCTGGATTTTATCTGACACATCAGGATACCGGAGCAAGTGTGGAGGTTACGGTAGACGGAGCAATCTATGGAACCTATCCGCTTGATGTGGACAAGGAGATCCCAATCCAGAAAGATGGGAAAACAACGAATCTGCTTGTCATCAGGGATGGTAAGGCAGATGTAACGGAAGCAGACTGTCCGGACAAACTCTGCGTGCACCAGAAGGCTATTTCAAAAACAAACGAAACAATCGTCTGTCTTCCAAACAAAGTGGTGGTGCAGGTGATTGGTGCAGGAGAAAGTGAGTTGGATTCCATTGCGAGATAAGAAAAAAACGGCATACTTAGGTGTATATCTGGCACTGGCACTGATCTGCAGCTATGTGGAGTCACTGATTCCGTTTTATTTTGGAATACCGGGTGTAAAACTTGGACTGACGAACATTGTTGTGGTACTGATGCTATATTGCGTTGGCACAAAAGAGGCACTGGCAGTTTCTGCATTGCGTATCGTGCTGGCGGGTTTTCTGTTTGGAAATATGTTCAGTATTTTATATAGTCTGGCAGGCGGACTGCTCAGTTTCCTTGTAATGTATCTATTAAAAAGGATGAAATGGTTTGGCGTTCTGCCTGTCAGTGTGAGCGGTGGAATTTTTCACAATGTCGGACAGCTTATTGTGGCAGCGTATGTTGTTGAAAATTATAATATTTTTTATTATATGCCGGTGCTTTTATTTGCCGGTGCGTTGACCGGGTTTCTGATCGGCATTGCGGCACAGGAAATGATAAAACGGATTGGAAACCGGATGGTGTAATTAGATTACTGCTCATGCGATCAGTGTGGACAGCAGCATTAGGAGGATTAACATGTATTCATACATCAAAGGCATTTTGAGAGATATGGATGAGGAGAGCATTGTGGTGGAAACCGGAGGGATCGGTTACCATATCTACACAACCGGACAGACATTCCGGTATCTGCCTTCTGTCGGGGAAGAAGTAAAAGTATATACTTATCTGCATGTCAGGGAAGATGCCATGCTGCTTTTTGGATTTCTGACCAAAGATGAATTGAAAATCTACAAGCTGCTTTTAGGTGTCAGCGGGATCGGACCGAAGGGAGCACTTGCGATTCTGTCCGTGATGACGACCGATGATCTGCGGTTTGCAGTCCTTGGTGATGATGCAAAAGCGATCGCAAAGGCACCGGGAGTCGGTACAAAGACGGCGCAGAGGCTGATTCTGGAATTGAAAGATAAACTGAATTTAGAGGACGCGTTTGAACAGAAGTTTGAAAAACCGGGCGAACTGGCAGAAAAACATGCCCAGGGCACCAAAAACGAGGCGGTGCAGGCTTTGGTTGCACTTGGATATTCGTCCTCGGAGGCGCTGCGTGCATTAAACGGCATTGAGATTACAGAAGAGACGGACGTGGAAGAAATATTAAAGATGGCATTAAAGAATATGGCATTTTTATAGAAATGTGGTGAAAAATTAAATGGAAAAAAGAGTCATTTCCACACAGGTGCAGGAAGAGGATATTAAAATCGAAAAAAGTCTGCGCCCACAGACGCTTGATGATTATATCGGACAGCAGAAGGCGAAGGAAAATTTAAAAGTATATATTGAAGCTGCAAAACAGAGAGGCGAGGCGTTGGATCACGTACTTTTTTATGGACCTCCGGGACTTGGAAAGACGACGCTTGCGGGAATCATTGCAAATGAGATGGGGACGCATCTTAAAGTGACATCGGGTCCTGCAATCGGAAAGCCGGGCGAAATGGCGGCTATCTTAAGCAATCTGCAGGAGGGGGATGTCCTGTTTGTGGATGAGATACACAGGCTGAACCGTCAGGTGGAGGAAGTGCTATATCCGGCAATGGAAGATTATGTGATCGATATTATGATTGGTAAAGGTGCAACAGCTCGTGCAATCCGTCTGGATCTGCCAAAATTTACACTGGTTGGTGCAACCACAAGGGCGGGACTTTTGTCGGCACCGCTCCGTGATCGTTTCGGTGTGGTACATCATCTGGAGTTTTATACGGTGGAAGAATTAAAGACGATCATCCTGCATTCGGCAAAAACACTTGGAGTGGAGATTGATGAGAAAGGTGCATTTGAGCTCGCGAGACGTTCACGCGGAACACCGCGACTGGCGAACCGTCTGTTAAAGCGTGTCAGGGATTTTGCAGAAGTGAAATATGATGGAAAGATATCGAAAGAAGTTGCTGCTTTTGCACTGGATCTTTTAGAGGTGGATAAGATGGGACTCGATCAGAATGACCGCAATATCTTAAAGATCATGATCGAAAAATTTTCCGGCGGGCCGGTAGGACTCGATACGTTAGCAGCGGCGATCGGCGAAGATTCCGGGACGATTGAAGACGTGTATGAACCGTACCTGGTCAAAAACGGATTTATTAACCGTACGCCGAAAGGACGCGTGGTAACTGATTTTGCATATCAGCATTTCGGATTGACAAAATAGTTGATTTTAGCATGGAATGTCATTATAATATACCATATATTGTACAGCAGACCGGAGGAGAAGATAAATGGCAGAGAAAACAAGTGCAGAAGTTGTGATCGGCGGAAAAGTGTACACATTAAGCGGATACGAAAGCGAAGAATATCTTCAGAAGGTTGCAGTCTATATCAATGGAAAGATAAATGAATTTGACAGTATAGAGGGATATCAGAGATTTCCAGCCGACATGAAAGCAACCTTGTTAGAGCTTAATATTGCAGATGATTATTTTAAAGCAAAAACTCAGGCTGAGAAGTTAGAACGTGAGATTGAGGCAAAAGAAAAAGAGATTTATGATCTGAAACACGATCTGATCGCAGAACAGATCCAGTCCGAAAATGATAAGAAAGAGATTAAGCGTTTAGATACAGAAAACCGTGAATTGCTATTGAATAAGGCGCGTTTAGAATCGTCATTAGAGGAGTCTCTTCTTGGAAAGATCGAAGAAGATGCGTCAGATGAAGATGAAACAGAACAGAAAGATACAACTGATTAATAACAGATGGATGCCTGCAGCAGAAATCTGTCATACAGGAAAAAGTGAGGGGACGGAGAGATTATTTTCGTCCTTTTATGTTTTTGATGGAGAGAATCAGAATGAACAGTAATAAACGATATCAGAATATAGAATTGTTAGCACCAGCAGGCTCCATGGAAACCTTTCGTGCAGTAATAAATGCCGGTGCAGATGCAGTATATCTCGGTGGAGGAAGATTCGGGGCACGTGCCTATGCTGATAATTTTACCGAGGAAGAACTGCTTTCGGCAATCGATTATGCGCATATCCATGGGAGAAAAGTATATCTCACGGTAAATACCCTGTTTAAGGAACGTGAACTGACCGAAGACTTATATTCATATCTGCTGCCTTATTATAAACAGGGACTGGATGCGGTTATCATCCAGGATATGGGAGCTTTTCAGATGGTGAGAGAGGCTTTCCCTGGATTATCCATACATACGAGTACACAGATGACAGTGACAAACCGCTACGGTGCCGCAATGATGAAGGAGATGGGGGCTGACCGTGTAGTGACAGCGCGTGAGATGTCACTTACGGAAATACGTGATATCAGAGATCATGTGGATATTGAAATCGAAAGCTTTGTTCATGGGGCACTTTGTTACTGTTATTCCGGTCAGTGTCTGCTCAGCAGTATGCTGGGAGGACGAAGCGGAAACCGTGGCAGATGTGCCCAGCCGTGCCGTCTTTCCTATGAGGTTTTTGATGAAAAGAAGCATCCGGTAAAGACAGGGAAAAAAGAGCGTGATATCTATATTTTAAGCCCGAAGGATCTCTGTACCGTATCAATGATCCCGGATCTGATCGAAAATGGTGTTGATTCCTTTAAAATCGAGGGAAGAATGAAAAAGGCAGAATATGCTGCTGGTGTGGTATCTGTTTACCGTAAATACATAGATCGTTATATCAATGCATGTCTGCGCACGGATGAGGTGACTGCAAAGAAAGACTTTAAAGTAACGAAAGAAGATATGCAGCATCTTTATGATTTTGGAAACCGTAGTGGATTTACAGATGGGTACTATAAAAGACATAATGGCAGAGAGATGATCACATTTGATAAGCCATCGCATACAAAAGGAAATGAAGAACTCTGGGAAGAAATAAAAGAGCGTTATGTCCGGTCTGAAAAAAAAGAAAAAATCAATGGAACTTTAAGATTAAAAAAAGATTTTCCTGCTAAACTGGAAATTACATGGAATGATGTCCGGATCTCTGCGGATGGAGATGTGGTACAGGCTGCATTAAAACAGCCGCTTACAGAAGAAAAAGTGTCTGCAAGCATAAAAAAGACCGGGAATACACCGTATGAGTTTGCAGAACTTGAGATAGATATGGATGACGATATATTCCTTCCCGTACAGGCACTGAATGTGCTGCGGAGAAATGCACTTGAACGGTTGAGCGAGGCATTGACCGCACCTATGCGAAGAAGGGAAGCTTCGCATAAAACAGAAATGGCGGCAGGAGAAACATCCGGCGAAGAATGGCAGAAGGAAACGGTATCTGTGAAAAAAGAGCAAAAGACAGAGAAAGGCAGCGTAACACCGTATCTTTCGGTTTCCATCGAGAATCGTTCCTGTATCACACTTTTGCTTGATGCATCTTATGTAGATGCCATTTATCTTGACAGCAGCTGTTATACTAGGGAAAATCTTTTCACAGCATTAAAAGAAGATGTGAGCCGTATCCACTCGGCGGGGAAAAAGGCGTATTATATCATGCCGGCAGTATTCCGGCTTTCTGCACTTTCATTTTATGAAAGGAATCTTTCCGGAATGAAGCAGACCGGGGTAGACGGATTTGTGGTAAAAAGCTATGATGAACTTGCGTTTATCCGTCAGAATCTGTCGGATATGGATGTGATTTTAGATCATAATCTGTATACATGGAACTCCTATGCCCAAAAGCAGTTTTGGGATAGGAAGCCGGTGCGCGATACCGTTCCCTTGGAACTGAACCGGAAAGAGCTGCAGGGAAGGGACAATACACACAGTGAGATGTTTCTGTATGGCAATCTGCCGCTGATGATATCTGCGCAGTGTGTACATGCCAATGCCGGGGCAGACCGGGGGTGTGATAAGGTTCGGACTGTCACCTATCTGAAAGATCGTTATGGGAAATATTTTCCGGTAAAAAATAATTGTACGGAATGTTACAATACGATTTATAATACAGCTCCGCTGATTTTATTCCCTTATCGTGATGAACTGGAAAAAATGGGAATCCATGCATACAGGATCAGCTTTACAACGGAGCAGGAATCACAGGTAAAACAGATATTAAATTTATATAAAACAGTCTTTTTAAATGGGAAAAACAGTCTGCAGGAACTGTATATGGGAGAATATACCGGTGGACATTATAAACGAGGAGTAGAATAACGGTATGGAAAATCTTATCGTAGAAGTTTCAAAATATCTGATGATCATATTGTTTGCGTGTTATGCGTATGAGTGTTTTTCGGCATTCCGCAGCAGAATCAGTACAGAAAAGAGAAATCATATATTTGACCGGCAGATATTTTTTATGTATCTGATCCATCTGGACGCGTTTTTAGTGCTCTATACAGTTACCGATGAAATTAATCTTATCATTCTTTATTTCCTTCAGGTAATTTTAGTGACGATCGTGATCGTTAATTATCAGTTATTGTATCCTAAGGCATCCAGGCTTGTGACAAATAACATGTGCATGCTTTTAATGATCGGTTTTATCATGCTGACAAGGCTTTCTTATGAGAAGGCGATAAGACAGTATGCGATCGCGATCTGTGCGTCGGTCATTACGATCGTGATACCGGTACTGATACGGAAAGTGCAGTCATTACGAAGACTGACGTGGCTGTATGCAATGATCGGTATTATTGGACTTGCTGCAGTTACCATATTTGGTTCTACCAGTTATGGTGCGAAGATATCGGTTACGATCGGTGGACTGTTTTCGATACAGCCATCTGAGTTCGTGAAAATTCTATTCGTGTTTTTTGTGGCAGGAATGCTTTATAAAAACACAGATTTTAAAACCGTCTGTATCACAACGATCGTGGCGGCAGTACATGTGTTGATCTTAGTGGCATCAAGAGATCTTGGAGGTGCATTGATCTTTTTTGTTACCTATCTGGTTATGCTTTATGTTGCGACCAGAAAATTGTTTTATTTTGCCGGCGGTCTTCTGGCCGGATGCATCGCCGCTGTTGCTGCCTATGGATTATTTTCACATGTCCGCGTCAGGGTTGTGGCATGGCGCGATCCGCTCAGTGTTATTGATAATGAGGGGTATCAGATATGCCAGTCCCTGTTTGCGATCGGAACCGGTGGCTGGTTTGGCACAGGATTGTATCAGGGAACACCAAATAAAATACCGGTTGTTGAGCAGGATTTTATTTTTTCTGCAATATCAGAAGAATTAGGAGGTATTTTTGCAATCTGTCTGATCATGGTGTGCATCAGCTGCTTTCTGATGTTTTTAAATATTGCAATGCAGATGAAAGAACAGTTTTATAAACTTGTAGCGTTAGGACTTGGAACAGTGTATGCGTTTCAGGTATTCCTTACCATTGGCGGTGTGACAAAATTTATTCCGTCAACCGGAGTAACACTGCCGTTAGTAAGCTATGGAGGAAGTTCTCTGCTGGCAACCATGATGCTGTTTGCGGTGATTCAGGGATTGTATATTTTGAGGCAGGATGAAGGAGAGAACAATGCGAGAAAAAAACAGCGAAAGACCGGATATGAGAGACAACAGGTCGAAGAACTCTATTAAGACAGGTAAAAAGAAAAAAAATACAAAAAACCGGGAATTTGCGGTTATCACGTATTCGTTTCTGGCATTGTTTATCTGCCTGATGGGGTATTTTTCCTACTTTCAATTTTTTAAGAGTGAGGAATTTATCAATAATCCTTACAATACCAGACAGGAGACATTTGCCCAGAAAATCGTACGCGGTCAGATCCTGACAAATGATGGTCAGGTGCTTGCGGAGACGGTGACGGACAATGAGGGAAATGAGACAAGGAGATATCCATACGGCAGTATATTTTCACACATAGTCGGGTATTCTACCAAGGGAAAGTCAGGAATTGAGTCACTTGCGAACTTTAACCTGCTGCGTTCCAATACAGCTTTTTTAGATAAGGTCGGAGATGAGATGCAGGGTGAGAAAAGTCCGGGAGATAATGTAGTCACGACGTTAGATTATGGACTGCAGGCAACGGCATATGATGCGTTAGGATACTATAAGGGAGCAATCGTTGTATTAGAGCCTTCTACCGGCAAGATTCTTGCAATTGTATCAAAACCGGATTTTGATCCAAACACGATCGCTGCAGACTGGGATAACCTGACGGCGGACGATAACACAGATGCAGCACTGTTAAACCGTGCAACACAGGGACTTTATCCGCCGGGATCGACATTTAAGATCCTGACAACTTTAGAGTATATCCAGGAACATGCGGACTATGAAAATTACAGTTATACCTGTACAGGCAGCTATACAGTGGGAGATCATACGATTCACTGTTATGGAAATAAGAGCCACGGAACCCAGAATCTGCGTCAGGCATTTGCCAACTCCTGTAATGCATTTTATGCATCACTCGGAATGGAGCTTGATGTAGACAGGTTTGGACAGTTGTGTGATAAAATGTTGTTTAATACCAGTCTGCCGACGGATCTGCAGGCATCTAAGAGCAGTTTTGTATTAGAAAAGACAGATGGAGCTTCTGCAATTATGGCAACTTCCATTGGACAGGGACAGACGCTTGTGACACCGTTTCATATGGCGCTGATCGTAAGTGCGATCAACAATGACGGCATTCTGATGAAACCGTATGTGTTAGATCATGTAGAAAGCAGCGACGGAGTTTTAGTGGAGCAATACGAGCCGGAAGAATATGGCATGCTTATGTCAACGGATGAAGCTGCGATTTTAAAGGATTATATGAGTTATGTGGTCGAGACCGGTACCGGTAAGAAATTGAGCGGTCAAAGTTACGAGGCGGCAGGAAAGACAGGATCAGCAGAGTATTCTACCGGAGCAGATTCTTCACATTCCTGGTTTGTAGGATATGCACACAGGGAAGATAAATCTGATATTGCGATTGCCGTAATCGTGGAAAAAGCAGGTGTCGGAAGTGAATATGCCGTACCGATTGCAAAAGAGGTCTTTGATGCATATTATAATGAATGAAATGTTGCATGTGCTTTTGAAAAGTATTATACTTATAAACATGATAGTATTATAAATGACCACATCAGGAGGTATTGCGATGATTGAGGCAACAAGTTGTGGTGGTGTGGTAATATTTCGCGGCAAAATATTGCTCTTGTACAAAAATTACAAAAATAAATACGAGGGATGGGTACTTCCAAAAGGAACTGTGGAAGCAGGAGAAGAATATAAAGATACAGCGATGAGGGAAGTATATGAAGAGACTGGTGTGAAAGCGACTCTGATGAAATATATCGGAAAAAGCCAGTATTCATTTACAGTACCGGAGGATGTTGTGGAGAAGACGGTGCATTGGTATCTGATGATGGCAGACAGTTATTACAGCAAACCGCAGCGTGAAGAGTATTTTGTCGATTCCGGTTATTACAAATACCATGAGGCGTATCATCTTTTGAAGTTTCCGAATGAGAAACAGATGTTAGAGAGAGCGTATGAGGAATATCAGGAATTAAAAAAGAATAATCTGTGGGGCAGCCACAGGTATGAATAAACAAAACACATCAGAAAGATGGAGCAGGATGTATGATATGGTATAAGGATTTGTATGTGGGGGAGAGTATTGTACATAAGACAAAGAAAGTCAAGTGGAAGATTATGCACAATGCCGGACAGATCGGAATTTATGTGATCACATTGGCCTCTAACAGACAGAATCTGCTTGATATCATACCATCATATGAACTGATGCAAAAGGAATATCCTAAAAAAGATATGGTAATCGTGGGATTGGCAAAGGGTTACGATGAAGCAGTTGAGGTCGCAGCATCCATTATAGATGAGGTGTACCGTAGCACAGGTACATTTGCCGTCCGCACATATCTTGCAGAAAAACAGGGTTAAGGAGCTTGAAATGTCGGTTGTATTGCTCATATTAAAAATAATCGGATGGATTCTGCTGACACTGCTTACGTTTTTTCTACTGATCGTTCTTCTCGTGCTTTTGGTGCCGGTTCGTTACCGGATGGAGGGAATCATTGAAGAAAATGTCCGGATAGAGGGAAAAGTACACTGGATGCTTCATATTTTATCCTTTATGTATTCCTATAATGAAGAAGGACTTTCTTATAAGCTGAAGTTGTTTGGAAGGAATATTTCTCTGGGTGAGAAAATGGAGGACGAAGCGGAAGAAACGATTGCAGACAGCACAGACGTGGCAGTTCATGAGAAAAAAACAGAGGATGAAAACGGAGTTTTTTCAGATATAAAAAAGCAACAGCCGGATGCTGAATCGAAAAATACAGCAGAGTTGCAACAGAAAGGCTCAAAAGATGACACACAGACAACGGAGCTGGATTCCGCAGCACAAAGAAATACAGAAAAGACATCTTCTGAAAAGATATTGCCTGGACAGAAGATAACCGGTAAATTTCACAGTGCCATTGAGAAAATCAAAGGTGTTCGTAGAAAATGGGAAAATCTGTCCGACCGGGCAGGAAAGATAAAAGATGTATTGACCGATGAACATAACCGTAATAGTGTTTCTGTAGTTTGGAGAGAGATTAAATATCTGTTGAAACATTCTCGCTTTCGAAAGATCAATACAGAATTGAATTTTGCATTATGGGAACCATCAGCGACTGGACAGGCACTTGGAGTCCTCGCAATGTTTCCGGCAGTTTATCAATATGATGTTGGAATCTATCCGGATTTTGAAGCAGATAAAGCGTATGTGGAAGGTACTTTTTTCGTAAAAGGACATATACGTCTGATACATGTACTTATATCCGGTATCCGCCTATTAAAAGAGCGTGATATCCGGAATTTGATAAAGAAAGTTTTTAAATAAAATAGCAGAAAGAAAGGCAGGGTTTCATTATGGCAGACAATAGTTTTCATACAACAGTAGAATCTTTATTTAAGGGGATGGACAGTTTTATCACAACCAAGACGGTAGTAGGGGATGCGATCCATATTGGGGATACGATCATTCTTCCACTGGTTGATGTTTCGTTTGGTGTTGCAGCTGGTGCTTTTTCACAGGAAAAGAAAAATAACGGTGCCGGTGGTATGGGTGGAAAGATCATGCCAAGCGCAGTTCTTGTGATCCAGAATGGTACAACCAAACTGGTAAATATTAAGAATCAGGACGGAATCACAAAAGTGCTTGATATGGTGCCGGATTTTGTAAACAAATTTACTTCAAAAAATGATGCATCTTCTGAGAATGTTACTGAGAATCAGACAGATGCTGCTGCAAAGGCAGCAGCCGGAAAAGAGATGGAAGATATCTTAAAGGATTCTGTGAATAAATAGGAATCACAGGTTTCATGTTTCATAAATGGTGGATGGTCATAAAAAGTTTTTAAAACAGTATAAAAAACAAGAAGAAACGCATATATTATCAGTAATATATGCGTTTCTTTATTGGAGTCTGCCATGAAACGGATGCTTGGATTCGCACTGTTTTGCTTTGCAATGGGAATGCTTGTGATGATCGTGATTCACAACCGTTTCTGTGGGTTTGTTCTCATGATTTTATGTATGCTGGCAGGGTATTATCTGTTCTGCTGTGATGATTGCTAGCCGATCAGTTCCTTTACGCAGGCAGCGATTGCTTCGTCGTTACAGTTTGCAAAGAAATACTCGCTGAAATGATCGCCACTTAAAGCGCCAATGACAAGGTCGCGGTCAAGTTCTTTTAAAATAGATACAAGATCACGATGAGTTACTTTTTTAACCTCGTCTAAGATTTTTTTATTGCGCTGTTCCGGTACGACACGTTCCTTTGGATATCCGCCGCCACCCGGAGCACAGAACAGCTTTTCAAAGATATAGGTAAGATTTAATTCTCCACCCCAGCCAAAATTCTCGGCGAATGGGAGAGCAATGCAGTTTCCGTCATTGACTTGTGAGAACAGATAAGCGTCAAGTGGGGACTCGATATGTCCGCAGAGTACCTGTGGGAAAGCGTTGCATGCAAGCATAGCGCCCTCGCCGGTTCCGCAGCCTGTGATGACAAAATCAGCGGCACCGGAGTTTAATAAAACTGCTGCAAGAATACCATTCTGCACATAAGTAAGCTGGTGTATATCTTCTGCAGAATACATGCCGTAGTTGAATACCTCATGTCCCATTGGTTCTACGACAGATTTTAAAGTAGCACAGATCATTTCATTTTTTGCTGCCTGGCTGTTTTCGTTGATTAATGCAATTTTCATGAATATCCTCATTTCTGTACTGCCGGTATATTGTTTTGCCGGAATACTGGCAGTACGTCCGTATTCCGGCATTATATCTGGTTCTTAAAAATGTATATCTGTAAATATACGATAGGTTATTACATTAAATCTTTCATTGCAACATCATCCATATCATCAAAGTCCTGATTCTCGCCAACCATTCCCCAGATGAAAGTGTATGCCTGTGTACCGCATCCAGAGTGAATGGACCAGCTCGGAGAGATAACAGCCTGTTCGTTGCGCATAACGATGTGTCTTGTCTCGGTCGGTTCGCCCATGTAATGCATTACAAGTGCATCTTTTGGCATATCAAAGTACAGATAAACTTCCATACGTCTGTCATGTGTGTGGCATGGCATTGTGTTCCATACGCTGCCCGGTTCAAGTTTTGTCATACCCATTTCAAGCTGACAGCTTTCTACCTGTCCCGGAAGAATATATTTGCAGATCGTTCTGTGGTTGGCTGTCTCTAAAGAACCGAGCTCAACTTTGTTACAGTCCTTTACAATGACAACACCGTCTTCCGGTGTACCCTCCGGTTTGATCAGTACGGTAGGATAAGTCATATGGGCAGGAGCGCTGTTTAAGTAAAATTTTGCAGGGGAATCTGCGTTTTCACTTGCAAAAGAAATATCCTTTGAACCCATGCCGATATACATGCCTTCTTTATGGGCAACTTTGTATTCTTTTCCATCGATCGTGATCACACCGGCACCACCGATATTGATCACACCGAGCTCACGGCGTTCGCAGAAATACTGTGCACGCAGCTCATCGCCGGCGGTTAATTTTAAAGTCTCTTTTACCGGAACAGCAGATCCTGTGATGATACGGTCGATATGGCTGTATACAAGTTTGATGATTTCCGGCTGAAACAGGTCGTCAATTAAAAATTCCTCTCTTAAACGTTCGGTTGTGTAATGTTTGACATCTCTTGGAGATGCTGCAGTACGAAGTTCCATAAAATGTTCCTTTCCTGCGCATTTCGGTGCGCATCACAAATATCTTAATATATGAATCCAAAACGCTGAAAATCAGGTTATTAAAGCTGCCTGCATCCTGTTATATCTTAGCAGGTTTTTAAGTTAAATCCAAAGTAATTTACAGAGTTGTTGTAGCAGATACCTTTGATAATCTCCTCTAATGTATCATAATCTGCCGGGAACTCACCGTTTTCTACCCACTCACCAATGAGGTTGCAGAGGATTCTGCGGAAGTAATCATGGCGTGTATAGGATAAGAAACTTCTTGAGTCAGTCAGCATGCCGACAAAACCGGAAAGATTTCCGAGGTTTGCAAGGGAGATCATCTGATCCTGCATACCGGTCTTGTGATCGTTGAACCACCATGCGGAACCCTGTTGGATCTTTGCAACAGCGGTGGAATCCTGGAAGCATCCTAAGATAGTGCCGATTGCCTGATTATCGTTCGGGTTTAAGCTGTAAATGATTGTCTTTGGAAGATTGCCATTCTTATTTAAAGAGTTTAAGAAATCTGCCATTTCGGAAGACGGAGCATAGTTGTTGATGCAGTCATAACCGGTATCCGGTCCAAGGCGGTCAAACATCGGAGTATTGTTGTCACGTTTGCATCCATAATGAAGCTGCATTACCCAGTTGCGTTTTGTATATTCTGTGCCGACAAATAACATAAATGCGGTTTTGAATTTTAATTCTTCTGCGCGTGTAACACCTTCGCCGGAAAGACGTTTTGCAAAAATAGCCTCGATCTCATCATCAGAAGCAGGAGCATACATTACATATTCCAGAGCATGGTCAGATACGCTGCATCCCATGGAAGCGAAGAAATCCATGCGGTTTGAAAGTGCCTTCTTTAAGGCTGCAAAGGTATCTACATTGATGCCGGAAACTTCAGATAACTGGGAGATATAATCTAAATAAGTAACTTTTTCAATGTTCATTGCTTTGTCAGGGCGCCATGCAGGAAGTACCTGTACATCAAAGGAATCATCCTCAGCGATTTTTTTATGCCACTCTAAGGAATCAACAGGATCATCTGTGGTGCAGATTAATGTAACATTGGACTGTCTGATGATGTTGCGGACAGACATATCTTTTTCTGCAAGTCTCTTATTACATAATTCCCATACCTCCTCAGCGGTTTTCTTATTTAAAACACCATTGTAGCCGAAATATTTTTTTAACTCCAGATGACTCCAGTGGAAGAGCGGGTTACCGATGGCTTTTCCGAGAACTTCTGCCCATTTTAAGAATTTTTCCTTGTCAGAGGCATCGCCGGTGATATATTTCTCGTCTACACCACAGGAACGCATAAAGCGCCATTTGTAATGATCGCCGCCTAACCATACCTGGGTAATATTCTCAAACTGGCGGTCTTCATAGATTTCCTGCGGATTGATGTGGCAGTGGTAATCTAAGATCGGCGCATCTGCTGCGTAAGCATGGTAAAGTTTCTGTGCGGTCTCGCTCTGAAGCAAGAAGTTTTCATCCATAAATTGTTTCATTGTTTTTCCTCCATTATGTTTGTTTTAGAATAAAGTAGTTCCACGTTTAATTAATTTGCCGGAAAAAATAGATTTTTTCGGCATTTCTTCACCAGAAAGAACTCCCACTAAGGTCTGCACTAACTGATGTGTCTGTGTTTCCAGGCGGTTGTCCACGGAAGTAAGTTCCGGAATACAGCAGGTTGTCAGCATGGAATTGTTGTACCCCATGATGGATAGATCATCGGGTACGGAAATATGATTGCGCTGCGCATATTTGACTACACCGACGGCGAGTACATCGTCGGCAGCGATCACTCCATGAAAAGAAGGGGCCTCTTTTGCAACCTGATCCATAAAGTCAGCAATTTCGTTAAACTGCTGGGAATCCCCGTCGTATTTGTGGATTCTGTTTTCTATATCAGAGATGCCATGTTTTTTTAAAGCATCTTTGAAACCGTTTAATTTTTTGCGACCACTGTATGAAATGGAATTATAAATATAGACTGGATCGGCAATCCCGGAATCCAACATAGATTCTGTTGCCTCAAACATGGTCGTATAGTCATCACATAAAGTGCTGTAAACGTTTGGATAATCGAAAGAAGCGTTTAACAGCATGATCGGTACCTGTGAGGAAATATCCTTAATGTACTGGTTTTCATCTTCGGTAGTACCGATGAAGTTAGAACCGACAAGAATGATACTGTCTACTTTTTTGGAAAGGATCAAATTCAGGTAATTCTGTTTGATCTCTAAATTATAACCGGTACAGCAGAGCAGTGACTCATAACCATTTGCCTGCAGTTCCTGTTCTAAATAATAAACCGCCTTTGCAAGAAAAAGATCAGAGGAATCTGCACAGAGAATACCGATCGTCTGCAGGGAGTGAAGTCCCATGCCGCGTGCAAAAGCGTTTGGTGTATAATCATATTTTTCAATGATATCCATGACTTTTTTCTTTGTAGAAGGTCGGACTTTGTCGCTGCCGTTTAATACACGGGAAACAGTCGCGATGGATACACCGGCTTTTTTCGAAATGTCGTATATTGTCATAAATAAAATCCCTTTAATATGTTAAAATCGCTTCCTGTATTACATCTTATAAAGAAATGTAAAAGAAAATGAAAGCAGTTTCATTGCTACTGGTCTGATTATACAATAACAAAAAAAAGAAAGCAATATCAGATTTTGTAAAATATAGAAAAAATGTAGAAGAAAAAGTGACGATTTTAAAGAAAAATAATAAAAATCACTAAATTGTGCAAAATTACATATTGACGAAACGGTAAAAAGGTGTAAGAATACAAATTGTAAACGCTTACAAAATGACAAGGTGCAGTAATGATCTGATAATCAGGAGGAAATCATGGATTTATTAAACAGAAAAAAAACAGGAAAAGTAGAAAGACCAGTTAAAGTATTACAGTTTGGAGAAGGAAATTTCCTTCGTGCGTTTGTTGACTACATGATCGACATTGCAAATGAGCAGGGAAAATTTAACGGAGACATCGTACTTGTAAAACCGATTGAGTTCGGAAGTCTTGACAGATTTCACGATCAGGAGTGCCAGTATACAGTACAGTTAAGAGGAATCGTGGATGGAGAGCCGAAGCGTATTAACCGTATCGTAACCAGCGTTGCAGATGCAGTAGATGCTTATGGTGAATATCAGAAATATGCAGATTATGCAAAACTTGACAGCTTACGTTACATTGTTTCTAATACAACAGAGGCAGGTATCGTTTATGATGATACAGACAGATTAGAGATGGAGCCGCCGAAGAGCTATCCGGGTAAATTGACCAAATTCTTATATGAAAGATATAAACATTTTAACGGAGCAATGGACAAAGGTCTTGTGATGCTTCCGGTTGAGCTGATCGATGATAATGGTATCCATTTAAAAGAGTGTGTAGAGAAACTTGCAGTACTCTGGAACTTAGAAGAAGGATTTAAGAAATGGTTAGATGAGGCATGTGTATTTACATCCACATTAGTTGACCGTATTGTAACCGGTTACCCAAGAGATGAGGCTGAGGAACTTTGCAAAGAGTTCGGATATCAGGATAACCTGATTGTAACAGGTGAACCATTTGCTCTCTGGGTTATCGAGAGTGCAAAAGATATCAGCAAAGAATTTGCACTTCCGGATGCAGGACTCCCGGTTATCTTTACTGACAATCAGAAACCTTATAAACAGAGAAAAGTACGTATCTTAAATGGTGCCCATACTTCTTTTGTACTGGCATCTTATCTCTGTGGTAATGATATCGTGTTAGAGTCCATGCAGGATGAATTGATCTTCAACTTTATGAAAGCAACGATCTTTGATGAAGTTATTCCTACATTAACACTTCCGAAACAGGATCTGATCGATTTTGCAGAGGCAGTTATTACAAGATTTAACAACCCATATGTAAAACATGCATTATTATCCATTTCCCTGAACTCTGTTTCAAAATGGCGCGCAAGATGTATGCCGAGCTTCTTAGAGTACATTAAGAACGAAGGAAAACTTCCGACACACCTGACATTTTCACTGGCTGCCCTGATGGCATTCTATACAGGTACAGAGATTCGCGACAAAGCATTGATCGGACATCGTGATGGTGCTGAGTATCAGATCTTAGATGACGCAGCGGTATTAGAGTTCTTTGCAGAAAACAGTTCAAAAGATGCAGCAGAATATACACATGCAGTATTATCCAATGAGCATTTCTGGGGTGAGGACCTTACAAAATTAGCAGGAGTGGAAGAGGCTGTAACTGGTTACATGGAAGATATCCGTGCACTTGGAATGAGAGCAGCAATGGAAAAAACTTTTAACGCATAAGCAGGAGAATACTTATGAAAGATTTTATCAAAATTAATGAAAATGATAATGTCATTGTTGCCATAAAGGAAATTGCGGAGGGAGAAAAAGTCGCTGTTGATGGAAAAGAATTTACAGCGGCTGAGATGATCCCTGCCGGTCATAAGATGGCGATCAGTGATATTCCGCAGGGCGGCGATGTGATCAAATATGGTTTCCGTATCGGAAATGCAAAAGAGGATATCAAAGCCGGTCAGTGGGTGCATGTACATAATATCAAAACTGCTCTTGGTGATCTGCTTACCTATACCTATGAGCCGGTAAAAACAGAGGAAAAAAAGACAGAGGATCGTACTTTTATGGGATTTTCACGTCCGGATGGAAGCGTCGGTGTGCGTAATGAAGTCTGGATCATACCGACGGTCGGCTGTGTGAACAACATCGCAACAGCGATGGCAAAACGTGCCAATGCAAAGGTTCATGGTTCTGTGGAGGAAGTCATTGCATTTCCTCATCCATATGGATGTTCCCAGATGGGAGACGACCAGGAACACACCAGAACAATCCTTGCAGATCTCGTAAAGCATCCGAACGCAGGTGGTGTTTTAGTACTTGGACTTGGATGTGAAAACAGTAATATTGGTGAACTGAAGAAATACATTGGTGATTATGATGAGAACCGTGTGAAATTTTTAGTCTGCCAGGAATGTGAAGATGAGATGGAAGAGGGCGAAAAACTCTTAGAAGAACTGATCGATTATGCTGCTGGATTTTCCCGTGAGCCGATCAGTGCATCCAAACTCATCATTGGCATGAAGTGCGGTGGAAGTGATGGATTCTCCGGAATTACAGCAAATCCGCTGGTTGGTAAGTTTTCTGATATTTTAATCGGAAAAGGTGGAACGACGATCCTGACAGAGGTGCCAGAGATGTTTGGTGCAGAAACATTGCTGATGAACCGCTGTGAAAATGAAGAACTGTTCCATCAGACCGTAGATCTGATCAATGATTTTAAACAGTATTTTAAAGATAATCATCAGACGATTTATGAAAATCCGTCACCGGGAAATAAAAAAGGCGGTATTTCAACTTTAGAGGATAAGTCTTTGGGATGTACGCAGAAATCAGGAAGTGCTGCAGTAAAAGGCGTTCTTTCCTACGGTGAACGTGTACATACACCGGGACTGAACCTTCTTAGCGCACCGGGTAATGATCTTGTCGCTGCAACTGCATTAGCAGCCAGCGGTGCACATATTGTACTGTTTACGACCGGACGCGGAACACCGTTTGCATCCCCGGTTCCAACAGTAAAGATTTCCAGCAACAGTACTCTTGCCGGAAAGAAAAAGAACTGGATCGATTTCAATGCGGGTGTTCTTGTGGAAGATGCAGAGTTAGAAGAAACAGGTCAGAAATTATTTGACTATGTGATCGATGTTGCATCCGGTAAGAAAGTACGCAGTGAAGAAGCAGGATTCCATGATATGGCAATTTTTAAACAGGGAGTCACTCTGTAGAGATGACATACTGGCAATAGACAATAAAATGAATATTCACAAAAACATGTAATCATTGTGTCACATGTTTAATAATTTAGACAACAGAATATTTGCACAGGATTCAATTTGTCATTTCAGAAATATTGGGCAGAAAACGCAGAAACTGGATTCTTATTTATAGAATCTTAAACATAACACAAAAAAGGAGATAGAAATATGTCATTTTTAAACAATTTCTCATTAGAGGGCAAAATTGCATTAGTAACAGGCGCATCTTATGGTATCGGATTTGCAATCGCATCTGCTTATGCAGAGGCTGGCGCAACCATCGTATTTAATGATATCAAACAGGAGCTGGTTGATAAAGGATTAGCTGCATATGCAGAAAAAGGTATTAAAGCTCATGGTTATGTATGTGATGTTACAAATGAGGAGCAGGTAAACGCTTTCATTAAGAAAGTAGAAGAAGAAGTTGGTGTGATCGATATTCTTGTAAATAATGCAGGTATCATCAAACGTATCCCGATGTGCGATATGTCAGCAGCAGAATTCAGACAGGTAATCGACGTTGACTTAAATGCACCGTTTATCGTATCAAAAGCAGTTATCCCGTCTATGATCAAAAAAGGTCACGGAAAGATCATCAACATCTGCTCTATGATGAGTGAACTTGGTCGTGAGACTGTTTCCGCTTACGCTGCTGCAAAGGGTGGATTAAAAATGTTAACAAAGAATATTGCATCTGAGTATGGTGAATTCAATATCCAGTGTAACGGTATCGGACCTGGTTATATCGCAACACCTCAGACTGCACCTCTTCGTGAGATCCAGCCAGATGGTTCCAGACATCCGTTTGACCAGTTCATTATTGCAAAAACTCCGGCTGCAAGATGGGGAAATGCAGAAGACTTACAGGGACCGGCTGTATTCCTTGCATCTGATGCATCTAACTTTGTAAATGGTCATGTGCTGTATGTAGACGGTGGTATTTTAGCTTATATTGGTAAACAGCCACAGTAAAAATGGCAGCTTATAGTTAGCATCACTTTGGTGTTGGCTGAGCCTTGGGGCGTGCATCGGAACCATAAAATTGCCGGTTCCGGTGCACTGTCGGCGAGCCTTAGTGCACTGGAGCCGGAAGTTTTGTGGTGAGATATGCTGGCTTTTAAAAGCGATAATTTATATTTTTCGCTCCATAAGAATATATTTTCCCTCGTTGATAACGTGAAAGATATTTTTTGACCAGAAAGCATTAAATAGCAACTAAAGATTCCTTTTCAAAAAAACCAACATAGAATTTATCATCATAACTTTTTCCTGATGGTAGTGCTTTCATGTCTTTTAATATACTTTCTTTTGTGACAAAGGGAGGATGATATTGATAAAAAACAGGATTCCCACAACACAAATCAAAAATAATATCCAGGTCATTTTCGTCTAATTTACGTACATAAAACTTTTGTGATAAAGAGTTCACGTCCAAATCAATCACCTCATAAAAATCAAATTACTAACTCTATTTTACCATTGAGAATTAAGACTTGTGTTGCCATCCATGGCAACGCAACACTGCGTTATGAACCGGTAAAACAAGATTTCCTAATTTTCTCCCAAAGTCACAAAATTAGTTACGGATTTGTGAAATCTGCCAGCCGCTAAGTTGAGAATCACCTTTTGACGCCCGAATCTTATTAAGAAAATGTAGGTATAACATAGTTTTACCTGCAGTTCTAGCTAGCCAATCGTCCCGAACAGATGTCCCTGAAACTCCCCAAACAGACTTTCTTCTTGTTTCTTCATAAACACCGTCACATCAGATTCCCCAAACACCACCTCAAAATGCACACTTCCCACAAATGCATCTATAATATGTGCCCGCACATACAAAGTGTCCTCCGATACCCAGATACCGCTGGCGGCATATTTCTGATCATAGATTGGAAACTGTCCGCAGACAAGTTTTCCGAAACCAAAATGGATCGAACATATCTGGTCATGCAGTGTAAACGTAAAACATCCCTCATCATTTGTAAAATCCGCCGTAAAATCCGCAAACTCACCGTCATTTTTTTCAAACACATATCGCTTTCCTAAGATATGCGAAACAGCGGGAGCTGTGCTTGATCCGTTGTCCAGAGGTGAAATCGCAAGGGAAGAGAGCGCAGAAAGAAGTTCTGTATGCGATTTTTGATCCTCCGGGAGTGGATTTGCCTGTATATAAGGAAGAATCTCGTCATACAGAGCATCATAAATCAACTGATTACCGCCGGAAATTCCCTGTGTATCTGCGGTGGTAACAAAAAGCAGATCATAATCCGGAAGGTAATGGATAAACTGACCGCCCATGCCATAGCAGACAAAACCATTCTTTTCACTGCGCCAGATCTGATAACCATAGCCGCAGGCTTCACTTGGAAGGGGCGCTGTCATGCGGGTATCGGAGAGATATGAGGCAGCTGTTTTGATATAAGAAGCTGGAACGAGCTGTTTTCCGTTAATATTTCCATTATGAGCTAAAAGATAACCGAATTTTAAAAGGTCAGATGGAAGTGCAACAAGACCACTGCCACCCATGGAGATACCAAAGGGATCGGTCAACATATAGGACTCGCTTGATAATTCCAGAACGGACAGTTTTTGTTTCAGGTAATCGAGCATTGACATTCCGGAAAGCCGTTCTACGAGTGCACAGAGTGTATGTGCAGAGGAAGTGTCATAATGAAAGAGCTTTCCTGACGGATGAGTTGGCGGTACTGTAAAGAAACTTTCTACCCAGTCATTTTTCATATTGACTTTATAAGTTGTGGATGCATGACAGGTACGCATCATGAGCATGTCGCGGATCGTCATTTCTGCGATCCATGGATGTACATTAGATGGAACTTTATCCGGAAAATATCTGACAATGGGATCATCGAGAGATAATTTTCCCTCTGCTTCTAACAGACCGATCGCAATGGAAGTAAAACTTTTACTGATGGAAAACATGCGGTGCAGGGTATCTTTTTGGTAGGGAGCATAATAGCCTTCAGCAATCAGGGTATCATGCCGCATCAGAAGAAAACTGTGCATGGGAATCTGTTTTTTCTGTAAACGTTCCAGAAATTTAAGAAGGCATCTGGAAGGGATGCCAACACTTTCTGGAGAATCTTTTTTGAAATCAAACATTGTATACTCCATTTCTGCGTTAATTTACGCTGTTATTGTTTTTAATTTAAGACTGAACACCGAAACTGCTCGGTGTAACGCCAAATTTTTTCTTAAATGCACGCCGGAAAGAAGTCTGGTTATTATATCCAACTTCCAATGCAATCTCATTGATGCCGGATTCACCTTTTTCAATCAGATGGGCTGCTTCTGTAAGGCGCAGATCTTCCAGATAAACGGAAAAGTTTACGTTCATATTTTCCTTAAACATATGAGAAAAATAACTTTCTGATATATGAAACTCATCAGATATCTTACTTAAACAGAGAGCCGGATTTTTATAATTTTCACGGATATAAGTTACAATACTGTCGATCAGGTTATTTTTCTGTGACTTTGATGCAAAGAAATCACACAGCCTGATGCTGATATCTTCACAGAGACGGAAAGTAAGCTCATCCTGTGAAAGCAGGGTGTCGATTTCCATGATCTCCGGGGTAATTTCTCCGGTGTAGGTAAATCGAGCTTTCAATAAGGTATTGCGGATGTCGGTAAGTAAAAAACGCAATAACTGGAACGGAAGGGAACGTTCTTCAATATTTTCCTGATGGATCAGGTTAAAAATCTCGATCACCTGCGTCTTATTGCCTCCGGTAATGGAGCGGATCAGACGGGTTGAAAATTCTGCCGGATAGTAATAAACATGCGAATCTTTTTTCAACATTTCATATGGAAGGAAAATATAGTTCTTGCTGGTATAGCCGGCTGCATCTTTCGCCTGCTGGTAGGATTCCCAGATGTTGGTAAAGGAACAGGAAAGACCTATTCCGGCAAAAAACCAGATTGAATATTCTTCTAACAGCTCACTGTGAAATTTTAAAACCTTTTCCTGAAGAGAGATCAGCATTTCGTCTGGTTTTTCATGAAAAGGAATCAGTAAAGTGTAAATATGTTTCTTTGGCGAACAAAGATATAAATTGTTCTCGTAGGAAAAATATCTTGCTAAGAGATTTGTTATGATATCTTTTGCGTTTTCAGAACTATCGGAAGCTGTATTTTCATTCGGAAAAGTATCAATGGTAGGATCATTTTCATAAGTTACACCATATAAAACATAATAGTGAAGCGAGGAATCCTCTAAATGCAGATAATTCCGGATAAATGCAAATTCATCAGGGGTAGTAATAACACCACTCATCAGCTGTCTTAAATAATTGTCATATAAAACTGGACGGATCGCAGCGGCTTCCTCAATCAGCTGCGTATTTGCGTGCAGTGTTTCCTTAAGCTGACCGTCTAAGTGAAGAATCGGGCGCATATTGTTACGGACTAAAATAAATATCATGATAAGTCCACCGACAACTGCTGCAAAAAGGATGAACAGGAAAATAATCTGATAGTCGGACGGATAAATAGATTCCGGCTGTACCAGATAAAAAGTCCAGTCATTTGTTTTTGAAGCCATTCGCATGATATGGGTGCTGTCGTGAATACAGGTATTATTGCCATCGTAAGATAAGGATAATACAGATTCTGCAAGCGTGGATAAATTGTCCTCAGAAGACTGAAACTCATCTCCACAAAGGGAAAATACCGGCTGGTTTTGATCATCAACTGCAAGAATGTAACCGGTATCACCTAATGAGACACCATTGAAAATTTTGCGAAAGGTCTGTTCACTGATATGAAATGCCACAGTGGCAGGAATATCTTTGTAGGTCAGAACATCCATATTCAAAACATAAAGATAAGCGTTATCACTTTCCGGAAGCATAAAATCAGAAAGAGGATAAATCGCGGCATCTTTTGTAAGATTATTGTTAAGCAGATCATGCCATTCATTAAAATTAGCCCCGGAAGATAAATAGTTTCTTATATAATAGAGCTGTTCTGAATTGAAAGTGTTTACACTGATAATATAGCCACTGTTTCTCAGATAAACAAAATATGTACTAAATGGAAGTTCATTGTAGGAATACATATAAGAAGCAAGAGACTGCTTCATGGCAAGACCGGACAAGTAGAAATCATTATCGTCAGTGGACGTCATGGTAGCAAGACGGTATAGTTTTGTATTCATACTGAGCTGTCTGGTAATAGAGTCCATGGTGGTAAAATTATTATCTAAAAGAGATACAGCGCTTTCAAAGGTAGACTGATCCTGATCCCAGAAATCCTGTTCGGAACGTGTTGTTGAAACGCGGTGGAGATATACCATCAGAAGTAAAATGATAAGTAAAAAGACACTGTATGTAACAGCAAAGCGAATCATAAGAAAAGTAGTGGATTCATTTTTTGCTGTGGTATCTGATGTGTGATTCAAATTTATTCTCATAGGTGATAAATGTCCTTTTTGGATGTATTTTAATCGTACTTTTTCTATTTTATCATAATATGGGAAAATTACAACAGAAACCGAAAAAACCAGTAAAATCAACGGGTTGCGGGGCACAAAAACAAATTTTGTACCCCCTGTCAAATATTGTTTCTTGCTGAAAATCCCATAAGATGGTAATGTATGAGCAAGACATGAAAGCACTTACATCAGAGCAGTGTCGAAACAAATTTTTCCTAATAAGGAGGTTCTTATGAAAAAGAAGGTAGTATCAGTCCTTATGGCTGCCGCTATGGTAGCTGGTATGGCAGGATGCGGTTCCAGCAATACTGGTAACGCAGGAACAACAAATTCAAATGCTTCTACTAATAATGAAGCAACCACAGAAAGCGGTGATGCTTCCGTAGATGCAGCAGCAACCGATTCTGATGTTGAGAAACCAGAAGAAATCACCATTATGGTAGATGGAACTGTTTTCACACAGGAAAACGGACAGGCAGAGTTCATTGCCAAATTAGAGGATCTTCTTGGAATGAAGATCAATGTGATCCAGCCGGATCATGATGCTTACTACGATGTAGTAGGACAGACAGTTGCAAGTGGTGACTGGCCAGATGTTATGATCTTATCTTCAACCTATTATGCAGGTTATGCAGAGCAGGGAGTTCTGTGGGATATGACAGACGCTTATGCATCTTCTGATTTAAAAACAAGACAGGATGCATACGGCAGCACAGGAGTTATTGATGGTGTAAGACTTGACGGTAAATTATACGGTATGCCGGCAGCTCGTGGTAACGGATGTGTTACATATGTTAAGAAAGCATGGTTAGATAACTGCGGACTTGATGTTCCGACAAACTATGATGAGTATCTTGCAATGCTCGAAGCATTTACAACCGGTGACCCGGATGGAAACGGTGTAGACGGAGATACCTACGGTGTATCTGCTGCTGGTTTCATCGGAACAGAGGCTCCATACACAAACTACTTGCCGGAGTTCTACCAGGATGCAAATCCAAGCTTCTATAAAGCAGAAGACGGAACATGGAAAGACGGATTCACAGATGACTCTATGAAGAGCGCACTTGAGAGAATGGCAGCTGCCTACAAAGAGGGCGTGATTGATCCTACCACATTAACAAATGGTACATCTGACTGCCGTAACAAATTCTATGATGACAGCTTTGGTGTATTTACTTACTGGGCAGGTACCTGGGCAACCAACTTAAAGACAAACCTTGAAGCAAACGGCAAAGATGGTGAGTTAGTAGCATTACCTCCGATCGCTGAAGTAGGTCAGTATCTTGACCGTGTTCCACCAGTATGGTGCATCACATCTGCATGTGAGAATCCGGAAGGCGTATTCAAATATTTCATCGAGCCGATGCAGGATGGCGGAGACGTTCAGTTCTTATGGACATACGGAGTAGAAGGTGTTCACTGGTCAACAGCAGCAGAGACATTATTTGCTGGAACAGAGAACGAGAAAACTTATGCTGATGGTGAATTCCATATGTTAGAGAACCGTGAGAAAGAGGGTACACAGTACACCAAAGCTCACATCGATCCAATGCTTGCTTTAGTTGAGCTTGATAACGATCCTCAGGAAGAATCTGTAGCAGCAGAAGCAAAAGAGTCTGCACAGTTATTCAATGATAACTGCAAAGCTGCTGATCTTGTTCCTACAACAGATGAGATGAGCGAGTACAACGGTGATTTAACAACATTAAAGAACGAGCTGATCGCAAAAGTTGTTATGGGTGAGATTACTGTTGATGATGCATATGCACAGTTTGAGTCAAATCACGGTGCAGAGTGGTCACAGGCAATCGTTGATTCTTTAAACAAATAATAAAACTTTCCGGTAAACGGAACTAAGAACTATGATTGGTGTATTGGCTGCGGATATCTGCAGCCGGCACCGATCATGGATCACAAATTCATGTTTGATTGAAAAGGAAGAACAGATATGAGAAAAAGCAATGAAAAATCAGCCGTAACGGCTACAACTGGTGGAAAGAAGAACCACCTGGCAGCAAAAATCTATAAATACAGAGGATTCTATCTGATGTTTCTTCCTGTATTAATTTTTGCATTAATATTCTTTTATTTGCCAATGCTTGGAATCCGTTTTGCATTTACCGATTATAACGGAATCAAAGAGGCAAGTTTTGTTGGTCTCAAAAATTTTCAGAAAATGTTTTCCATGCCAAATTTCTGGACGGCATTCTGGAATACCTTACAGATTAGTATTATCAAATTGTTTTTGACAACAGCAGCAGCTGTTATTGTTTCTATCTTTTTGAATGAGATCGCAAATATTCATTTTAAAAAGATCGTGCAGACAATTATTTATCTGCCACACTTTATGTCATGGGTAGTTACCGCATCTGTCTTTACTTTGATCTTAGCACCGACAGCAGAAGGTCTTGTAAATACATTTCTTATCAATGCTGGTGTGATTGACTCCGGAATTTATTTCCTGGGCGATTCAAAATGGTGGAGACTTGCGTACTATATCATTAATATTTGGAAAGAAACCGGTTGGCAGACCGTTATCTTTATGGCTACGCTTGCCGGAATAAATACAGAGCTTTATGAAGCTGCAGCAATGGATGGTGCAGGACGCTGGGGCAAGATGAGATATATCACATTCCCGGCATTACAGAATACGATCCTTACTGTTTTAATCTTAAACCTTGCAAAGGTTATGAACCTGTTCGAGTCCGCATTTGTAATGCAGAACGATGCTGTTTTAGGTACAGCAAACGTACTTGAAACTTATATTTACTATCAGACCTTCAACAGTGGTGCGATTCCAAATTACGGTTATACGACAGCCGTTGGTCTGTTCAAATCTCTGGTTGGTTGTGTACTGGTACTGTTCTGCAATCACTTAAGCAAGAAAGTACGTGATGGACGCGGAATCGTCTAGGAAGGAGCAGCAGATATGAAAAGCAAGAAAAAAATAGAAGTTTTCCCGATCGTAAACGGGTTAATATTTATTATCTTAAGTTTACTGATTATCATCCCGATGTGGAAAGTATTAGTTGACTCATTCGATTTAAAAACCGCATATGGTATGAAATTATGGCCGGAGGAATTTGGCCTTGCAGGATACATTTCCGTATTCAAAAACCCGACGCTGTCCCATCCGTTAATGATTTCTGTAATCACAACGATTGCAGGTACGATCATCGCATTGATCTTATCTACATTTGGTGCATATGTACTGATCCAGTGGGATATGCCGGGACGTAACTTATTTGCAAACTTATTACTTTTTACCATGATTTTCCAGGGTGGTATGATCCCTACCTACCTCGTATTAAAATCATTACATTTAACCAATACCATCTGGGTCGTTATCTTATTCCCGGCACTGAACGTGTATAACCTGGTATTGATGAGGAACTTCTTCGAAGGTATTCCTGCCAGCCTGTTTGAGTCGGCAACACTTGACGGATGTACTCCGATGCAGACATTTATCCGTATCGTACTTCCGATGTCAAAAGCAGCATTAGCATCCATCGGTCTTATGTTTGCCGTTACATACTGGAACGACTATACACATTACAAACTTTATATTACAGATTCAAACCTTTATAACTTCCAGATGAAGTTAAGAAGTATCATCATGGGTAGTGATCTTCCGCAGGCAAACGGTGGTGCAACTGAGAACACAGTAAAGAATGCAGCAATCATTGTTATCATCATTCCATTCATGATCGTATATCCGTTCTTACAGAAATACTTTGTAAAAGGTGTAAATATCGGAGCTGTAAAAGAATAAGGAGGAAGGTTTGTATGGCGACTATTTTCTGGGCTGGAGATTCTACCGTACAATACAATGACATTCTTACATTTCCGCAGACCGGCATAGGACAGGTAATGAATCTGTTCCTAAAGCCGGAGGTGCGGGTGGAGAACCATGCTAAAAACGGCAGAAGTACAAAAAGCTTTATCGATGAGTCGAGACTGACACCGATTTATGACAGGATAACCGCAGGAGATTTTCTATTTATCCAGTTTGGACATAACGATGAGAAAAAGAATGATCCACAGCGGTATACAGATCCATATTCCGATTACATGGTGAATCTGGAAAAATTTGTAAATGCAGCAAGAAACAAAGGAGCATGGCCGGTTTTTATTACGCCGCTTGAGCGCAGATGTTTTATTGATGAGGAACATTTAGATATCGGGGAACATACCGATTATGTGGCGGCAATGAAACAGACAGCTGAAAATTTAAATGTTCCGCTGATCGATCTTTACAGTATGAGCCGCGCAGAAATGCGAAAGGCTGGAGCTGAAAAAACCAAAGAATGGTACATGCATCTGCCGGCAGGTGTCTATCCGTCCCATATGGACGGGCTGACCGACAATACGCATCTGAAATATATGGGTGCAGTTGTCTACGCGGGATGTATAGCGAGAGGTTTAAAAGAACTTGGCGGTATCTATAGTGATTTATTAGTGGCTTGGGAGTGATCCCTTGCCATTTTTGTATCAGGAAAAATAACCAGTATATAGGAGGATTTTAAAGTTATGTCGTTGTTATGGAAATCGGATCAGGAAGATGGGACTTATAAAAATCCGATACTTTTTGCAGATTATTCCGATCCGGATGTGATACGCGTAGGGGATACTTATTATATGACGGCATCCAGTTTTAACTATGTGCCGGGACTGCCGATCTTAACATCCAAAGATCTGGTAAACTGGGAACTGAAAAATTATGCGATCGAAAAGATCGATGAGCCGGGCTATGATCTGCCGCAGCATGCAAAGGGTGTCTGGGCACCTGCGATCCGTTACCATGAGGGATATTTTTATATTTACTACGGAATGCCGGATGAGGGCATCTACATGGTGCGCACAAAAGACGCATTTGGAACCTGGGAAAAACCGGTACTTGTGTTAGCCGGAAAAGGTCTGATCGATTCCTGCCCGTTCTGGGATGAGGATGGAAATGCATATATCATCCATGGTTATGCGAAGAGCCGTATTGGATTTAAGAGTCATCTTGGCATATTCCCGATGTCATGGGATGGAACAAAGGCAACAGGGGAGGATCATATTCTCTACTGTGGACTTAAGACACAGCCGACGATTGAGGGACCTAAAGTATATAAACAAAATGGATATTATTATATTTTTGCCCCGGCAGGCGGTGTAAAAACCGGCTGGCAGGTTATTTTGCGTTCGAAAAATATTTACGGGCCTTATGAAGAAAAAAATGTGCTTCATCAGGGCAACAGTATCATAAATGGACCACATCAGGGGGCTCTGGTGGATACAGTAAATGGAGATGAATGGTTCATTCATTTTCAGGACAGAGGACTTTACGGACGAATCGTCCATATGCAGCCGGTTACATGGGAAAATGACTGGCCGGTTATGGGAATTAATGCTGTGGATGGCTGTGGGGAGCCATGTATCATCCATAAAAAACCAAATACCGGAATCACGGAGACACCTTGTTATCTTGCGGCGGGAGATGACTTTTCATCGGAAAAAATCGGCTTGCAGTGGCAGTGGCTTGGCAATCCGAAGGATGATTTCTATTCTTTGAAAGAGAAAAAGGGATTTTTGAGATTATACTGTAAAAATCCATCCGGAAAAGCGGAGCCGATCCTCTGGGAGTGTTCGAATGTGCTGACGGAAAAACTGGTCTGCCCATATTTTGAGGCATCTGCCTGTGTTGACATTTCTGCCCTGTCTGAACAGGAGCAGGCAGGAATGGTCATGATGGGCGGTCACTATGCATACCTCGCAGTCCGCGTAATCAGAGGTCAGAAACGTCTGATCCTTGGAAAATCCTATGACAGTGAGGATGGAATGCGCGAGAAGGCAGAGCAGCTTTTGGTACTGCCGGAGGGACAGGAACAAGTTTATCTGATCTTTGCGATGCGCGAGGGAGATAACGGCAGTGTATTTCATTGTTATTATTCATTGACTGATGATACAGATAGTGCATCCTGGACGGAAGTGAGAGCAGAGTTTACACCGTCTGATCATACCTGGGTAGGTGCGAAGATAGGGCTGTTTGCGAATGTCATCGGGGAAAAGGAACTGGGAGGCTATGGAGATTTCGAGTATCTGCATGTAGAGGCACTGGAAGATTAGATTATGGGACTTCAAAAAGAATTAGAAGCAAAAAATTTAGATGGTGTGATCCGTGAACTGACAGAAAATCCATCCTGCATTGATGATGTGACGGAAAAAGGTGTACCGCTTGCTTTGTATGCAGCGGAACTTGGAGATTTTTCTATTGTAAAGTATATTGTCGAATATTCCAGGGCAAGTATGAATACGGTGGATGAAAATCATAGAAATATTCTGCATTATGCAGCGGCGTCCGGTAATCTGGAAATGAACCGTTACTTTGTGGAAAAAGTTGGAATGGATATTACGGCAGGAGATGGTAAATGTGTGACACCGTATCAGATTGCATATGAAAGAAAAGATGGGAAACTTCTTTCTTACTATAAAGAACGAACAGGTGCATCTTATGAGGGGATGTATCATAATCCGATACGCTGTGGAATGTTCCCGGACCCGTCTATTGTGCGTGTCGGGGAAGATTATTATATGGTGAATTCATCATTCATATTTTTCCCCTGTATCCCGGTTTCGCACTCGAGGGATCTGATACACTGGGAGATCATCGGTCATGCGATCACAGATCCACAGTGGGCGGCACTGGATGAACTGGAAGGCGGCAGAGGCTACTGGGCACCGGATATTTCTTATGATAATGGAAAATTTTATGTCACGGCAACCTACCGCCTGAATGACACAGGCACTGTGTACCGTAAACAGATCGTGGTAAGCTCAGATAGACCGGAGGGACCGTACAGTAAACCGGCGGTCATTGATGAGGATGGAATTGATCCGTCTATCTTTCACGAGAATGGCAGACACTATATGCTGCTAAACCGTGGGGCGAGGATTTTAGAACTGAATGATGACTGCACAAAGCAGATCTCTGAGGCAAAATTATTATATTACGGAGATCAGAAACGTGCGCCGGAAGGACCACATCTGTTGAAAAAAGACGGTTATTATTATCTGTTTTTGGCAGAAGGAGGAACCGGAATGGGGCACAGGATTTCGGTTGCGAGAAGTAAGACACTTATGGGAAATTATGAACCGTGTCCATACAACCCGATCATGCGGCAGATGGATGATGGGGCAGCGATCCAGAGATGTGGTCATGGAAAGCCGGTCTGCACACAGAACGGGGAGTGGTATATGGTATATCTCTGCGGCAGGATGATCGGAGATGGTTACAGTATGCTTGGCAGGGAGACGGCACTTGATCCGGTAAGCTGGACAGCGGATGGCTGGCCGGTCGTAAATGGATTAAAAGGTCCTTCTGTTTTGCAGAAAAGACCGGACCTTCCGGTGTGGATGCCGGAAGAAGAGCCGGATATTGGCTGGAACCCAAAATGGATGACACCACGTGCACCGGAGCCGGAAGGAATCCGTTTTCTTTCATCAGGAATCCGTATCAAAGGGAGCCGTTTTCCACTCAGAGATGTGGCTGCTAAAAATATTTTATTGCAGAGACAGACTTCGTTTTGTTTTACTGCGGAAACGGAACTTGTGATACCGGAACTTACAGGTGGTCAGGAAGCAGGTTTAGTCTGTTATTATGACGAAAATACATGGGTGTGTCTTGCAGTCTGCAGGGAAAATTCTTATTATATCCAGGTAAAAGAACATATTGGGGATAAAGATGTTCTGCATGAGAGACAGATGCTTCCATGTGATTGTTCAGGGAAAAAGGTCAGCCTGAAAGTGGAAACAGAGTATTTAAAGCGGCGTTTTACTTACCGGCTGCAGGGGGAAGAAAAACATATAGCAGCAGAGATTGCGAATGTTTATTATCTATGCGATGAAGGAATTCATATGGGTAAGCGCTTTACCGGGGCAATGACAGGTATTTATGCGGTTGCCGGAGAACACAAATTGTATGCAGATTTTTTTAATTTTATTTATCAGGATATCGAAGCATAAAAAAGTCAGTATCAGAAAAACGAGGGAGACAAATGGAAACAAAAAGACAGGAAGATATCAGAAAACTTATGCAGATGCCGGAAGAGGCGATTGCTTCTCTGAATGAATCAGAGGCAGACCGGCTCGGAAGACTAGCAGTCATGTTTTATAAAGAAACAGGAGATGGAGTATATAAGGAGAAAGCAGAACAGATCCGTGCAGCGCAGGGCGAATTGCCGGAGGATATCTATGCCATGCCTTTTTTTATGGAATATGAAACGGTATGTGGGAAAAAAGAGCGGTACAATAAGATCGTTGACCGGATGGAAGATGAGGCGTCAACCGGATTTGCCGATGCAAAAGCAAGAAATGCATATTTAGCAGCCCTGGTGGATGTGATTGATGGGATCAGTTTTGAGATTTATGAAAAATACCGGACTTTGACCGCAGTTTATAAACGCGTATTAAAGGATGCGTTAGCTGAGGGAGAAGAAACACCGGAACTCACCTATGCCATATTAAAGGGCTGCAATATTGGAATTTTGCTGAAAGAAAAATATGCAGAAACAGGTGTTTTAATGGCAGGGCATCTGAAAAATACGGGCATGGCAGATCAGACGGAATATCTGTCAGACATTACAGCAAGAACAATAGAACAATATGATCTGCTTGCGATGGAACAGTCGGAATAGGGAGGAAAAGAGTCATGGAAGTAAAACTGATTATGAAATCTGCCCGCAATGCGGTCATTGAAATTGCAGATGGTGGAATTTACAATACAAAAGAAACATATCATGTTCTGCTGAACGGTGAAGAGGTATTTTCAACGGATACGGTTATAAATTCATTGTTTGATTTAAAACCGCAGACTTCCTATGAGGTTTCTGTAAGAACAGCAGATGGTACCGAACTAGGAACGGTATCGTTTGTTACAGCATATGAATTTGTCACATTAAATGTCCGTGATTTTGGTGCCACAGGCGATGGAAAACAGGATGATACGAAGTTTATACAGGCAGCGATCCTAGCCTGTCCGAAGGAAAGCCGTGTGCTTATTCCAAAGGGAAGCTATCGCATTACCAGTCTGTTTTTAAAAAGTAATCTGCGCCTTGAGCTTGCAAAGGGAGCAGAACTTATCGCAGATACAGACAGGGCGGCCTATCCGAAATTTCCTGGTATGATTGAAAGTTATGATGAACAGGGTGAATATAATTTAGGAACATGGGAAGGAAATCCATTACCGATGTTTGCCGGCATCATCACCGGACTGGATGTAGAAAATGTATTGATCTACGGAAGAGGAACGATAAATGGCAATGCTTCAAAAGAAAACTGGTGGAAAAATCCGAAAGTCATGGTAGGAGCATTCCGCCCGCGTCTGTTTTTCTTAAGCCATTGTCAGAATGTGACACTTTGTGGTGTAACTTTCAAGAACAGTCCGTCCTGGACACTGCATCCGTATTTTTCAGATAATCTGAAATTCTACGGACTTACGATCAACAATCCAAGCGATTCGCCAAATACGGATGGTCTGGATCCTGAATCATGCAAAAATGTAGATATTGTCGGTGTGAAATTCTCACTTGGAGATGACTGCATAGCAGTTAAGTCTGGTAAGATCTATATGGGAAAGAAATATAAGACACCTTCTGAAAATATCCATATCAGACAATGCCTGATGGAAAATGGTCATGGTGCAGTAACAGTCGGAAGTGAGATGGCTGGCGGTGTCAAAAATCTGGTCGTGGAAGAATGCCGGTTTTACGATACAGACCGGGGACTACGTATCAAGACACGCAGAGGACGGGGAAAAGATGCCGTTTTAGATCAGATTATTTTCCGGAAAATCGATATGGATCAGGTTATGACGCCGTTTGTGATAAACTGTTTTTATTTCTGTGATCCGGACGGCAAGACCGAGTTTGTCCAGAGCCGCGAAAAAATGCCGGTAGATGATGGTACACCTGCGATCTTAAGACTTGATTTTGAGGATATTAAAGCCCAAAACTGTCATGTGGCAGCTGCATATTTTGATGGACTGCCGGAACAGAAAATTGAGCAGATCATTATGAAAAATATTACAGTGACATATGCTAAGAATCCGAAATCCGGCGTTCCTGCCATGTCTTCCGGTGTGGAAGAGTGTACAAAGAAGGGAATCTTTGCGCGCAACATCAAAGAACTGGTATTAGAAAATGTGGAAATAGAGGGACAGGATGGAGAACTTCTTGTTACAGAGGGAATTGACCATTTCGTGCAGTAGAACAGAAAGAGGAAAACATATGCAGTTAGGAATACGTTTACATGATATCAAAAAAGCACCACTTGAGGAGCGCCTTGCAATCGCAAAGGAGCAGGGGTTTTTGTGCGGACATCTGGCACTCTCAAAAGTAATCACGGAATATCCGGTGGATGATGGGGCACTGACTCCGGGGTATGCAATGTGCTTGAAAAAAATATTTGCAAAAAACGATCTTGATATTGCCGTACTGGGATGTTATTTAAACCTTGCAAATCCAGATGAAGGACAGCTTGCAAAGATCACACACCGTTATCTGGCGCATATTCGGTTTGCATCACTGCTTGGCGTCGGGGTAGTCGGAACAGAGACAGGTGCTGTCAACGAGGCATATAAGTTTGAGGAAAAAAATCACTCGGATGAGGCGCTGGATATTTTTATACAGAATGTGAAACCGGTGATTTCCTATGCAGAAAAAATGGGCGTTATTTTTGCAATCGAGCCGGTGTGGAAACATATCGTATGCAATCCGAAGAGAGCGCGGAAAGTGCTTGATGAGATCGCGTCTCCAAATCTTCAGATCATTTTTGATCCGGTCAATCTTTTGGATATCAGCAATTATCAGAACAGGGATGCGATCATAGAAGAAGCGATAGAGCTGCTTGGAGATGATATTGCAATGGTCCATATGAAAGATTTTGTGGTGCAGGATGGGAAAATGGTGTCAGTCGCTGCAGGAACAGGTGAGATGAACTATGAGAAGATTATTCGTTTCATTAAGGAGAGAAAGCCGTATATACATGTGACGCTTGAAAATACAACGCCGGAGAATGCAGTACAGTCTAAAGAATATATTCAGGGATTGTATGATTCGTGCCGGATTTAAAAGAAGTTTTTTAGAAAAAATCAGGCTGGGAAGAAAGTAGGATTGCATTCCTGTAATATAAGATGTAAAATAAGATTAATAATATAAAAAAGAGGAGAATAAAAATGTTAAGAAAACAGACAAAAAAGATTTTATTTGTTATGCTGTTTGCGCTGACATTAGTTCTTGCCGGAAGAGTTGATGCGAATGCACAGACTGCTGCACCGGCAGGCGTGAAACAGGTAAAAGCGGGCAGCAGCTCTGTAACAGTACAGTGGGATGCTGTTATGCAGAATGATATTTATTATTATTATCGTATCAGCAATGATTCAAGTTTTAACAGCAGTAAAAGCGAGCGGAACTATGATGAATCAGAAAGCTATATTTCAGGTCTTTCTGCGGGAAAGAGTTATTACGTCCAGATTGGAACATCAGCAACACATTCTGGTTCGACTGTGCCGGCCGATGTGACGTGGTCGAAGGCGATTGAAGTTGTAACAGCTCCAGCGCAGGTTGCATCGAGTTCAGTAAAACAGAGTGGTGCAGGTACGACATCCATTTCATTGACCTGGCCGGCTTCTTCCGGTGCAAACTGTTATAAGATCGATTATTATTTAAATAATGCATCGCAGCGTACAGCATCAGAAGTTATCTCCCAAAATAACAATGTAAAAATTACCGGATTAAAAAAGAACAACCGTTATTGTGGACATGTTTATGCAGGAAGAACAAGCAGTACAGGCTTTACAGCTTATGCAGGTTCTGGCAGTTACTATTATGATGTAAAAGTTAAACCAACGAAGATCACCGGAGTAGAAAATACCGTATTTTATTCATATATAAATACTGCATATATAGAATGGAATCCTTCTAATTCCGCGAGTGGATATGAATATATTCTTTATGATAATTCCGGAAAGAAAATATTAAGTAATACAACGACTTCTAAACGCCTTGATATTTCTACCAATAAGATCAAGAAAACACAGTTTTACCGTATCAAAGTAAGAGGTTATGTTAATTTAAATAATAACAAAAAGGCTTATGGTGCATGGTCTGACACATTATATTTTGCAAAGGCACCATACAAGAATTTAAAATTAAAATCATCCGGAAAGAAGATTTCTGCAAACTGGAATAAAGTGACAGGAGCAACAAGTTATACGGTATATGTTTCCAATAAGGAAAAGAGCGGATATAAAAAAGTCGGTACCTATAACAGCAAGAAAACAAGTGTTACGATTAAAAAATATGGAAAAGCTGCTTTGAAATCAGGTAAAACATATTACGTAAAAGTTGTCGCTGAAAAGAAAGTGAAAATCAATAAGAAATATAAAACCTTTAAGAGTACCTTATATTATGAAGGAAAAAGTATCAAAGTAAAATAAGAGAATGAATAAAGAAAAGCACCTGAAAATTCAGATCTGAATTTTCGGGTGTTTTTTTCGAAATAAAAAGTAAAAAAAAGAAACCATTTTGAAAAATGGAGAATTGTTTCTGGCATCATTGTATTTTTTAATAAAAATAAGGTTGCAAGGGGGATTTGCACCTAAAAAGAAGAGAAGGAGTATAATGATGAAAAACAGGAAACTAACCAGAATTATCGCAATTACGTTGACGGCAACTGTGGCTGCAACATCTGTGATGCCGTGCGGGACGGTATTAGGGGCGCAGAATGATCCGGTCACAGAAGAGGCAGCACAAACAACGGAGAGTGTGCAGGAATCAGAAGTATCAGAATCGGAAATATCAGAAGCTGAGACATCAGAAAACGAGACAGAGAGTCAGACAGGAACCGAAGCTGGCACCGAAAAAGAAATCAATACGGAGATTAATACGGAAACAGGGACAGAGACAGAAATCGGCATGGAGACAGAAAACGATGCTGAGATAGAGACAGAAATTGAGACAGAACAGATAGAATTAGAAAGTTCAGATTTCCCCCAGATTGGTTCTAAAGTTACAAAAAATACGGTAGACTGCGAAACAAAAGAAACAAAGAGTACAGACTGGGAACTGGTCTGGAGTGATGAATTTAATGAAGATTCGCTAGATCTGACAAAATGGGATTATCAGTCTGGTGATGGCAGTGATTATGGAGTTGCCGGATGGGGAAATGCTGAGAAAGAATATTATACAAAAGGAGAAAATATCTCTTTTGAAGATGGACATCTTGTGATTACGGCAAGAAAAGAAAACAGAGGAAGCTCCACTTATACCTCTGCGAAATTATGGACAAAAGGAAATGATTATTATAACGGAACTGCAAAAGAGCCGTTATATGCAAAAAAATATGGTCGTATTGAGGCAAAAATGTCTCTTCCGGAAGGTACCGGATACTGGCCGGCATTCTGGATGATGCCGCTGGATGACGCTTATGGTGGATGGGCTTCGTCCGGTGAGATCGATATTATGGAGGCAAGAGGACGTGTTACGGGAAGTGTTGACGGTACGATACATTTTGGTAATTCATGGCCGAATAATAAATCACGTGGAGGACACTATGATACGACGATCGATCCTTCCTTTAATTTTACACAGGAGCATGAATATGCGTTAGAATGGACACCGGGTAAGATCAGCTGGTTCGTAGATGATCAGTGCTACAAGACCATTACCAACTGGTATTCTATTGGTTCAGATAATAAAGAAAACTTTACTTATCCGGCTCCGTTTGACCAGGAATTTTATATCATGTTAAACCTGGCAGTGGGTGGCAATTACGACAGTGGCAATCTGGATGACATTGATGGCGGACAGATGAAAGTAGACTATGTGCGTGTCTATGATCTGCTGGATGCAAATGGAGAAATCCATGATTATTCTGAGGATGAAAAAACTGTTGAATCAGAGGCGGCGCAGGCTGGCGGATTAGAAGGCGGCATTGTCGGAAAAACCAATTTCTTAAGCGGTGATCTGACGAAGGCAAGAAAAATTACTGAACATGCAGAGGGAATCGAAGGCTGGTATCTGCAGAATGGCACAGGAGGTGCAGCGAATGTGACTGCTGCCGAGGGTGGTGCTAAGGTAAGCATCAGTTCTGCCGGAGAAAATGGGTACTCTGTGCAGCTGATGCATCAGTTTCCATTGACATATGGATATGAATATGAATTAAAATTTGATGCAAAAGCAGATGAAGCACGCAGTATCACGGCACAGGCAGGCGATTTTACCTATAATTTCCTTGGAAGCTGGACAAAATACAGCGATGCTTTTACCGTTCCATTGACGACCGAATGGAAAACTTATACCTATAAGTTCGACATGAAAGAATTTAACGATGACTATGCACGTCTGGAATTAAACCTTGGTTTGACGTCCACGGCCGGAGTTTATATCAGAAATGCATCATTGGTTGCAACCGGACTTTATCAGGGGATCACAGAAGATGGAGATAAGGAACCGACAAAGGGTGGAGAACACATTTATAACGGAACCTTTGATCAGGGAAATAATAAAGATACAGGTGGTTCCTATACAAGATTAAAATTTTGGAATGTAAAAGGTAATGCAGCTGCAAATGTTGATACACAGCGTAAACTGGTACTTGGATCTGGAACAGATGAAAATGCTGGCATAGAACAGACAGGAATTTCTCTGCTTGGAAAAGATCGTTATGAACTTACTTTCGATGCTGCTGCATTTTCAGGTGATAGTATCAGAGTGCAGGTGAAGGGAGCAAATGGCACAGAGTATATTTCTGAAACGGTGGATCTGACTTCGGACATGCAAAAGAAAAAAGTATCTTTTACAGTGCCGGAAAATGTATCTGACAAAACAGGAAGTGTATCATTTATAGTTGGGAATGATGGTAAGAAAATACATATAGATAATATATCCCTGAAACGTCTGACAAATTATAACGTGGATTACAGCCAGATAAAAGTATATCCGATTGAAAATGGTGATTTTGCAGGATGCAGCGGAAATGATTTAAAAGGATGGAGTACTTATGGTAATCCGGCTGTTGATGTGGCAGATGGCGTGTGTACGGTAACTGCAGTTCCAAGTGGAAATGTATGGGATAAAATGCTGATTGCCGATGCCATGCAGATGGAAGAGGGAATGACGTATGAACTGCATTTTGAACAGAAAGCAGAACGTGCGGGAGAAACATACACTGCTAAAATAGAAACGACAGATGGAAGTTATACAGTTATTACCGAAAAACAGTGTAAGACGACAACTGACTGGACAAACGAGGATATTACGTTTACCTGTAATAGTTCCGGTGTGATGGAGTTTAAATATCTGCTTGCGCAGGTATCAGGTGAGTGCAAAATTTCATTTCGTAATGTGAAACTTAATGTTTCGAATGCGCCGATTTTGCAGATGCCGTTCTTCTATAAAAATGGTGTAGCAAAAGCAGATCAGGATATTGTATTTCAGATGCATCCTGCAAGTAGTACAGGGGATGCATGGAAAGCAGCAGAAAAAACAGTAACAGTTGATGGAAAACAGGTGGAAGCTGTATTTGATGATGCAGTGTCTATGATGACAATACCGGCTGGAACTATTTCAGAGGAAGGAAAATATAAAATTAAAATTTCAGCTTCCGGATTTGATCTTTGTGAGTGGAATCTTGAGGTATTTCCAGCAGGAAAAAATCTGGTTTTGAATGGTAATTTTTCAAAAGGAACAGCATCATGGGCAGACAGCTATTTTAACGAGGGGGAAGGATATCCTGCGGGAAAGCTCAGCGTAACAGAATCGAAAGAAGCGAAAATTGAGTATAAATGGGCTCAGAATTTCTGGGATCTTCAGTTGATACAAAAAAATATTCCGGTAAAAAAAGGTGTTGAATATAAGATTACCTTTGATGCTCGTGCAACAGTGGACCGTCCGGTCAGCCTTCAGATTGCAGGTGGACTTACAACCTATAAACTGGGAAGCAGATATCATAAATACACCCGTTATTTTACTGCACCGGAAAATAATGCGGAAATAGCATTCATGCTTGGAAATGTGGCGATGGGCAGTCTGATCACACCATCCGATGAACATACAGTTTATTTTGATAATATTTGTATAGAAGAAATGGGTGCGGAAGATGCGCTGACGCGGATTCCTGAAGTTGAATCCGCAGGAAGTGTCAAGCTGACACAGGATGCAGTATTGAACCTGGTTGGTGTCAATGATGCATGGAATGCTGCAGAAAAGACAGTTTATGTGAATGGAACCGCTGTGGAAAAACAAAACAGCAAGTTTGATGATGATAAAATTACTATTTCCGGTAGTGTATTTCACCAGACAGGAAACTATGAGATCGTAATAAAAGCAGATGGATTTTCAGATACGAATCTGGCATTTTTGCAGATCACAAGCGCCGGTATTCAGGAATACATGACGAATGGTGATTTCTCGGAAGGCGAAAAGAATTGGAAATTCTGGGCAGGTGGTGAACCGGAATCTGCCAGTGTCCGTTATGTGGGCGGTCAGGCAGAAATCAATATGCTTTATCCGTGGAAAAACCAGTTTGGTGTTTATGATTCCTGGGGAATCCAGTTATCGCAGAATGTTCTTGTTTCTAAAGATACAGAATATGTTTTAAAATTTAAGGCAAAGTCCGAGATAAATAAAAAACTTGATGTTGATATCAGTGGACAGAAATTCAGTTTTGATATGACAGGGGATGAACAGGAGTTTACATGTCAGTTTAAGGCAAATGATGAAAAAGCTACAGTTGGATTTTTCTTTGGTGCATGTGATGAGAATACACCGGAAAATACAAAAATGTGGCTTAAGGATGTGTCTCTTACAAAGGTTGGCGATGAGACACTCGATGGTGTCTGCAGCTATCAGGTAGAACATTATCTTCAGAAAAATGGAAGTTATGTGTTATATGAAAAGGCACATGGAGCAGCCAAGGCAGATACCATGGTGGATGCACAAAAAGATGGACTGTGCAGAAATTATGAAGGATATACGTTTGCACCTGAAGTGAATGGTAGTGTTGTATCAGGGAAAGCCTCAGATAAACTGGTAATAAAGCTGTTCTATAAGCCGAATAAATATCAGATTCAATATGTGATGAATCTTGATGCAGACGTAAAAAATCCGAATCCGGATGCTTATACTTATGGTAAAATGGTCGGGTTGAAAGCGCCTTCCTGTGATACAAATGAATTTTTGGGATGGTATCTTGATCCTGAATATACAGTTCTGGTAGAGAATATCGAAGCTAATATGACAGGTGATGTTGTTCTTTATGCGAAGTGGAAGGATAGAGAAAATGTAGATCCGGAGAAACCAGGAGATAAAAAACCGGATGAAAATACGCCGGATATAAAGAAGCCAGATGAAAAAACACCAGATACGAAGATACCAGATGAAAAGACACCAGATACAAAGAAGCCAGATGAAAAAGCACCAGACTCACAGGATTCAGGAAATGCAGCGGTAACAGCCATATCTTTGAATAAAACGAAAGTTACTTTAAATAAAGGAAAAAAGTTTACGCTGACAGCAAAAATAACACCGGAAAATGCAGCAAATAAAAAGGTGGTATTCCGTTCAGGCAACAAAAAGGTTGCAACCGTAAATGCCAAAGGCGTGATTAAGGCGGTCGGAAAAGGTAAGACAAAAATTACAGTAAAAACGCCAGACGGTAAAAAAACAGCAGTTTGTACCGTTACAGTTAAAATTCCGTCTAAAAAAGTAACCATGAATGTCAAAGAGATTTATGTGGTAAAAGGGAAAAAAATAAGCCTTAAAGCAACCATGAATCCAATTGACAGTACCGATAAAATTAAGTGGAGCAGTTCCAAAAAATCAGTGGCAACCGTAAAAAATGGAAAAATAACAGCTAAAAAGACCGGCACTGCAGTCATCACAGCTAAGACGACGAGTGGCAAAAAAGTAACATGTAAGGTACATGTTGTAAAGAAAGCCAAAAAATCGACGTCAATCAAATTAAATAAAAAACAGCTGACCATGAAGACTGGCGGCAGATATGAACTTAAGGTAAAAGTAAAACCGTTTAATTCAACGGATATCGTAAAATGGAAGAGTTCAAATAAAAAGATTGCAACGGTAGACCAGTTTGGAACTGTAAAAGCAAAGAAAGCTGGAAAGGTAAAAATTACAGCAACTACGTCCAGTGGAAAAAAGGTTACCTGTGTGATAAAGGTAAAGAAAAAATAAAGACAGGAATTTGATCTTTTAAAGGAAAGAGGGATGACAGATATGAAATGCCATCCCTTTTTTGAGCCTTCGTATTTAATTTATAGAACATTATTTTATGTAATAGAGAATTTCAACGAAATTTCCTATTACATAAAAAAACTGCCATATCAAATTTGATATGACAGCTTTTTTACTGTTCAATTAAGCTCTTTCAACTTTGCCGGATTTCAAACAGGAAGCACATACATATAATTTCTTAGGTGTTCCGTTTACTTTACAGCTCACACGCTTGATGTTTGATTTCCACATTCTATTTGATCTTCTATGAGAATGGCTGACATTATTTCCGAAATGAGCGCCCTTTCCACAAACTGCACATTTTGCCATAGTTTTGCACCTCCTTGTAATTCACTAAGTCTGCCTGTACTATCAGACTCACAACATGTTTATTCTAACAGATTCATTTTTATATTGCAAGTAAATTTTAAAAAAAATATTAAAAATAGTAAACAGGACTAGGAATTTTGGTAAAAAGCGGTTATAATAGACAATAAACTAGCGTTAATATGGCTTTGAAAGGAGCAGGAACGTATATGAATGGACATATGGATACCCAGTTGGGAAGAGTTTCAATAGACCCGGAAGTGATTGCAACCTATGCAGGATCTGTAGCTGTAGAGTGCTTTGGAATCGTAGGTATGGCTGCAGTTAACATGAAAGATGGTCTGGTGAAGTTACTGAAAAAAGATTATTTGACACATGGTATTAATGTAGCGATTGACGAGGATAATAAGATTACGATCGATTTTCATGTGATCGTATCCTACGGCGTCAGCATCAGTACGGTTTCCGATAATTTAATAGAGACGGTAAGATATAAAGTAGAAGAGTTTACCGGACTGGAAATCAAAAAAATTAACATTTACGTTGAAGGCGTGCGTGTAATTGATTAAGGAGGACATAGAAGGTGGAAATCACTACGATAAATACTGGGCTTGTGGCGAAGATGTTTCTTGCCGGAGCAAAGAATCTGGATGCAAAGAAAGAATGGATCAACGAGCTGAACGTATTCCCGGTTCCGGATGGTGATACCGGTACAAATATGTCAATGACGATCATGTCAGCGGCAAGAGAGGTAAGTGCTTTGGAAAAACCAGAGATGAAAGCATTGGCAAAAGCTATTTCATCCGGTTCTTTAAGAGGAGCGAGAGGTAACTCCGGTGTTATTCTTTCACAGTTGTTCCGTGGTTTTACAAAGGTGATCGCGGAATATGATGAGATCAATGTACAGATTTTATCAGATTCTTTCCAGAAGGCCGTTGAGACAGCATACAAAGCTGTTATGAAGCCAAAAGAGGGAACAATCCTGACTGTAGCAAAAGGCATGTCTGACCGTGCGTTAGAACTTTGTGATGATACAGAAGATCTGGTATATTTCTGTGAAGAAGTCATCAAGGAAGGTGACCGCGTGTTAGATCTCACACCGGAGATGCTTCCTGTTTTAAAACAGGCGGGAGTTGTGGATTCCGGCGGACAGGGTCTGATGCAGGTTATGAAAGGTGCAATGGATGCACTGCTCGGCAAAGAAGTGGATTACACCATCGAGGAAACTCAGGCGGTGAAAAAGGCACCGGAAAGTACAGGAACATCCTACAATATTGAAGCACAGGCAAATCAGGAGATCAAATTTGCATATTGTACACAGTTCCTTATTATGCTTGATACGCCGATCACACTGCAGCAGGAGAATGAGTTTAAGTCTTATCTGGAGACGATCGGTGATTCCATTGTTGTTGTCGCAGATGATGAGATCGTAAAGGTACATGTACATACCAACGATCCGGGACTTGCGATGCAGAGAGGACTGACCTATGGCTCCCTGACTACAATCATCATTGAAAATATGAAGTTAGAGCGTGATGAAAAGATTTCTGCCCTGAAAGAAAAAGAGATGCAGTCTGCAGGTATTCCGGAAGAAAAAGAGGAAAAACCGGCAGAGCCTCCAAAAGAGATGGGATTTATATCCGTCAGCATCGGAGAGGGAATCAATGAGATCTTTAAGGGACTCGGTGTTGATTATATCATCGAGGGTGGTCAGACTATGAACCCGAGTACTGAGGATATGTTAAATGCCATTGAAAAAGTAAATGCAAAGACGGTATTTATTTTGCCGAACAATAAAAATATTATCCTTGCAGCAAATCAGGCAGCATCTTTAGTAGAGGACAAAAAGATCATTGTTATCCCGACTAAGACGATTCCGCAGGGTATCACTGCTCTGATCAATTTCATTCCGGACAGTACACCGGAAGACAATGAACAGCGTATGAGTGCTGAGATTTCCACGGTCAAGACAGGTCAGGTTACTTATGCAGTCCGTGACACAGTGATCGATGATAAAGAAATCAAACAGGATGATTTTATGGGTATCGGCGATTCCGGTATTCTTTCCGTAGGACAGAATTTAGAACCGACAGTCATGGATATGATGAAACAGCTTGTGAATGAAGATTCTGCGATTGTCAGCATTTATTATGGTGAGGATACGAAAGAAGAAGATGCAAATGCACTTGGCGAGAAGATTGGAGAGGCATTCCCGGATGTCGAGATCGAAGTGCATTACGGCGGACAGCCAATCTACTATTATGTTATTTCTGTAGAATAAGAATGGAGTAAAAATGGACCGCAATTCCCCTTTAAGAGATATTAAGGGTGTTGGCGCTAAAACAGAAGAATTATTTCATAAGATAGGAGTATACACCGTAGGTGATATACTCCTTCATTATCCCCGGACATATATACAGTACCCGCAGGCGAAGCATGTGGATGAGGTGTCAGACGGAGAACAGGCAGCGGTTTTTGGACGGATCACAAGAACACCGGTAGTGCGAAAAGTGCGTACTATGCAGATCACGGTTACGACGATCAGTGAGATGGGAGTTTCCTTAGAACTGGTATGGTACCGGATGCCTTATATGAAAAATAATTTAAAAGCCGGCAACACCTACATATTTTATGGAAAAGTTAATAAAAAGAACGGAAGACTTGTCATGGAGCAGGCAGCCTTGTTTACAGAAGAACAGTATGCATCCATGGAACAGGTATTTCTGCCTGTATACACGCTGACCAACGGACTTTCCAATAATCTTGTCACGAAAACAGTGCGGGCGGCACTTGGAGACGAACAGTTGTTTATGGATTATCTTCCATGCGCGATCCGCGAAAAATATGGGCTTTGTGAGTATAATTACGCCATACGGCAGATTCATTTTCCGGAGGATATGGATACACTCATTACAGCGAGAAGACGCCTTGTGTTTGATGAATTTTTCCTTTTTATATTAAGCATGCAGTATCAGAAGGAAAAGCATGTCAAAGAGAAAAATGAGTTTGTTTTTACTGAGGATGATTTTACAAATGGGTTGATAGAAAAACTTCCTTATGAGCTTACCAATGCACAGAAAAAAGCACTTGCGGATGTGAAACGTGATATGCGTTCCGAGACGGTCATGCAGCGTCTGATCCAGGGAGACGTAGGCTCCGGTAAAACGATCGTTGCGTTCCTTGCGATGGCTGATACAGCACACAATGGATACCAGTCTGCGATCATGGCGCCGACGGAAGTACTTGCAAGACAGCATTATGAGTCTTATCAGAATATGTGTGAACAGTTTGGACTTCATATTCCTATCGTGCTTTTGACCGGTTCCATGACGGCAAAACAGAAACGCCGCGCTTATGAAGCATTAGAGGTATATCCGAATGCTATGATCATCGGGACACATGCACTGATACAGGAGAAAGCAATTTATCAGAATCTGGCACTTGTGATCACGGACGAACAGCATCGTTTTGGAGTACGGCAGCGTGAAACATTTGCAGGAAAAGGAACAGAACCGCATGTACTTGTCATGAGTGCAACACCGATTCCACGTACTTTGGCGATCATTATCTATGGGGATCTGGATATTTCTGTCATTGATGAAGTTCCGGCAAAAAGACTTCCAATCAAAAACTGTGTAGTTGACCGGCGATACCGCCCGAAAGCATATGCTTTTATCGAGCATGAGATACGCGCGGGACATCAGGCATATGTGATCTGTCCGCTGGTGGAAGAAAGTGAAAATATGGAAGCGGAGAACGTTACCGATTATGCAAAACGTCTGCGGGAAGAACTGCCGGAAGACATTGTGATCGGTGTTTTACACGGACAGATGAAAGCAGACCAGAAAAATAAGATTATGGATCAATTTGTAAAAAATGAGATTCAGGTGCTTGTTTCCACGACAGTTGTTGAGGTTGGCGTCAATGTGCCGAATGCTACGGTCATGATGATCGAGAATGCAGAACGTTTTGGACTTGCACAGCTCCATCAGTTAAGAGGACGTGTCGGAAGAGGTGACGCCCAGTCTTACTGTATTATGGTCAACGCCTCAGACAGTAAAAATTCGATGAAACGGCTTGATATTTTAAATAAATCGAATGATGGATTTAAAATTGCAAGTGAAGACCTGAAATTACGTGGTCCGGGAGATTTTTTTGGCATCCGCCAGTCCGGAGAGATGCAGTTTTTGCTGGCAGATATTTATCAGGATGCAGCCGTGTTACAACAGGCATCAGAGGAAGTGCAGGATCTGCTTGCCGCAGACCCGGAACTTTGTGGCGAAGAAAATGTCAATCTGCAGCATTATCTGGAGATTTTCTTCGAGGATCAAAAGAGCAGATTAAATTTATGACAGAGATCTGTTTATAATGGATTTTATCTAGAGGCAGAATATAAAAACATAAAAAACGGGAGCTTCCGTTATGGAAAGCATCCCGTTTTTTGGGCTGGAATCATAATTCCTGGTGACATATAGCTCCTGACAAAATTATGATTTTAGCGGACGATAAATCTTAGCTGGCAGATGATTACTTGCCTGACATCTGTTTCTCCTGTGCCTCGATCATTTTCTTAACCATATAACCGCCGACAGAACCGTTCTGTCTGGAAGTAAGGTCTCCATTGTAACCGTCCTTTAAAGGTACGCCGATCTCGCTTGCTACCTCATATTTGAAACGGTCTAATGCACTTTTTGCTTCAGGAACTGCTGCTCTGTTAGATGAACGACTTGCCATAATAGTTTCCTCCTTTGGTGTGTTGTGATACATCATTTGTTTCAAAGTATCCTTTGTATTAAAGTCTGAACAAACGCCGCGCTGATCATATGTTCCGCGGCGTTTGTGTTTTGCTGCGGTGTTTTGATCGCGTTTTGTTTTGTTCAGTGATAGTATATGAAACATGATGTCAGATAAACATGTATTTTTTGTCAGAAAAGCAAGTAATATCCGTTTTGAAAAACGCATAAAATGCCTGTTTTATGTTTTGTAAATAAAACTTGTAAGCGCTTACAAATATTTATTTACAAACCGGATCATATAAGCTATGATAAAGGTAACGTGGTTGTGTCAGAAATTCGTAATGCAGGCTGGCAAAATGCACAGGAGAAGGAGAAAAACAGTATGGATAAGATTGAAAAATACATTGATGAACTTTTAGAGAAAAGCACACCGGATTGCCCGATCTGGAACATTGAAAAAATTCTGCAGGGGAAAAAGTCAACCTGGAATTATATTGATGGCTGTATGATCAAGGCAATTTTAGAGATGTATGCCATCACAAAAGACGAAAAATATTTTTCATTTGCAGATCATTTTATTGACTGTAAAGTTATGGAGGATGGTTCGATTGAAGGATATTCCGTGGAAGAGCTGAATATTGACAATGTCAATGCCGGAAAGACATTATTTGAACTTTATGATCTGACAGGAAAGGAAAAATACCGTAAAGCGATCGACCTTGTATATAGCCAGATCAAGAAAATGCCTCGTACAAAAGAAGGAAATTTCTGGCATAAAAACATTTATCCAAATCAGGTATGGTTAGACGGACTCTATATGTGCCAGCCATTTTATATGGAGTATGAGACCCGTTTCAATGACAAAAAAAATTATGACGATATTTTTTCACAGTTTTTTAATGTGGCAGAGCACATGCGTGATCCAAAGACTGGACTTTACTATCATGCGTATGATTCCTCAAGAGAAATGTTCTGGTGTGATAAAGTAACCGGTCTCAGCCAGAATTTCTGGCTTCGTGCATTGGGATGGTATTCCATGGCTTTGCTTGATACTTTGGATAAAGCAGATGCGTCTGTCGGCGAACCATATGAAAAAATGAAACAGATCTTTGTAGATCTGATGGATTCCATGTTAAAATATCAGGATGAGAGTGGCATGTGGTATCAGGTCGTAAATGTCGGTGGAATGGATCGTAATTATCTTGAGACAAGCGGAAGCTCGATCATGGCATATGCACTGCTTAAGGGTGTACGTCTTGGATTTTTGCCGGAAAGTTACCGTGTTTATGGTGAGAGGGCATTTCACGGTATTTGTGATAAATATTTATCGGAAGATGAAAACGGAGAGCTTCATTTAGATGGTATCTGTCTGGTTGCAGGATTAGGCGGAGCAAACCGCCGTTCCGGAACATTTGATTATTATATGTCCGAGCCGGTTGTAAAAGATGATGCAAAAGGTGTCGGTCCATTTTTACTTGCATATACAGAGATGAAGCGTTTAGAGAAGTAAAATAAAAAATTATTTGCCGGTAAAGGAAAAAGGAGCAGATATGAGAGGTAATAATCAAACAAAATTTAGTGGAACAAAAGCAGTTGGGGTAAGTATCCTTGCACTTTGCTTATTGGCATTTTCACAGCTTCTGGCACTGTTGATCGGAAATATGCTGGTGGCAGGCGGAATGTCAGCAGTGACCGGGAATATTTTTACCGGAATTTTATATGCAGGACTGGTGCTTGGCGGAGTCTGGCTGATATGCAAGAAGATGTTGAAAATACCAGTGACAGATTTTAAGGTTGGGAAGCCGGATCTGCATCCATTTTGGATCATCGCTGCTTTTGCAATGCCGTTGCTGGTGATCTTAGTATATCAGTTATTTGCAGGAACATGGCAGCAATCGTCCATGGAACCGGAAACGATAAAACGGCTTGTCGCCGGAAGTGTGGCATATTTAGGGCTGGCAACCGGAATCGTGGAAGAGACAGTATTCCGTGGAGTTATTATGAGTTCGGTAGAATATGCGTGGAACCGGAAAATTGCAGTGATCGTTCCATCCGTTCTGTTTGGATGTCTGCATATCGAAGAGGGGATGAGTATTTCTGGAATGATCCAGGTTGTGATAGCAGGAAGTCTGGTTGGCATTTTGTTCTCCCTTGTGACCTGTTATACCGGAACAATCTGGTATTCTGCACTCATGCATGGAGTCTGGAATTGTCTGATGATCGGAGGATTGATCCATATCGGCTCTGCGGTGGATGGTACAGCCTGGTATAATTATGTGCTTGATACAGATTCTTTTCTGCTGACGGGTGGAGAGTTCGGTGTGGAGTCTTCTGTTATTTCCATAGCAGCGTATCTGGTTTTTGCTGTCATCGCATTATTATTACTCAGTAAAAAGAAAGAAGCATAACTTATTTTAAAATATAATTTTAGACAGAAAAATCGCAGTCGTGGTCTTATAAATCCACGGCTGCGATTTTTATCATTTTATAACACTGATTCATAGTTGTCTTGGAGGGCTGGTTATTGTTTTATTCCACCAGCGTCAGATCAGAAATATCAGGATGTACCGTCAGCGAAAAATTAGTGTAATACACCACAAAGCCCGGAGCACTTCCGTTTGGCTTTTTTACATTTTTTTTCTGAAGATAATCGATCTCAATCTTATCACTGTCCCTGCCGCTTGAATAGTAACCGGCAAGTTTTCCGGCTTCTTCAAACATGCGGTCTGGCAGGTCTGTTTCGTTGTTTGTTTTTACGATAACATGGGAACCTGGCATTCCTTTGGCATGAAACCACCAGTCGTTTCCGGTTGCAAATTTAAATGTCAGTTCTTCATTCTGATAATTATTTTTCCCGACATACATATGATAACCGTCCGAAGAAATGTAATGAAAAGGTTTGCTTTTGATCTTTGCTTTTTTATCGGTGCGTTTCCGTTTGATATATCCATATTCTACCAGTTCTTCTTTGATCTGCACCAGATCATCCTCAGTCAGGGCAATATCTAAAGAGGTGGCAATACTCTCTAAATGTTCAATTTCAGACTTTGTCTCCTGGATCAGATCGGTAAGTGCCTCATAAGTACGTTTTAACTTCCCGTATTTATCAAAATATTTTTGCGCATTTGCTTTGGCATCTAAAGTCGGATCAAGAGGAATCGTAACGTTTTCGTTTGTATAATAATTGACTGCTTCAAGCTGTCTGGCACCTTCCTCTAAACCGTAGCCGTATGTGTGGATGAGCTCACCGTATACTTTATATTTATCACGTTTTTCGGTGTCTTTTAACTGTTTCTGCTGGAGCTGGTATTTTTTCCGGTTACGTTCTAATGCAGTTGATACGATTTTACGCAGATCGACAGATTTTTGTCGGATGCGTGTGTAAATATTTCTTGAAGCGTAGTATTCTTCAAGTACTTTGGAGATCGAATCATATTCTGTCATAGTATAGCCATCTGTGTCAGAAATGTCTGTGTTCTGCATGATTTTTTTGTCGGATGTAGTGTGGACATATTCTGACAGGCGGAAACAGGAAAAATCGATCGGTTCCCGTCCGCGCATGATGATGTTTGGCCAGTAATTGTGATTTCTGACATCATCCATCATCCATGAAAAGTTATGGAACAGATGTTTTTTGCCGTCTGCATCCAATGAATCTACTGGCATATCTCCATCAATCGAAGCACGGTAACAGATTTCATTTGCGATCACAGGACTGATTCCGGTGAAAGAACCATAAATTGCCTTTGTGATGGAAACAGGTTTTTTCATGACGGATTCCATGAAAACTTCTTCCGTAACTTCAAGTGGATTTAATTTATCTTCCTGTGTCGCAGGAATACAGTAAACCCGTCCCGGAAGGACTTCACGCACAGAACTCATCATGGAGGATACATGTTTGATACTGTCAATAATCATGCCGTCGGAGTTACAGAAAATAATGTTGCTGTGTTTTCCCATCAACTCTACGATCAGTGTTTTTTGGCACAGATCCCCCATTTCATCAAGATGTTCAATGTCAAAATGAATAATACGTTCCATATGGGGTTGATAAATTTTTATGATCCGTCCGTTTGCGATATGTTTGCGCAACAGCATACAAAAATTTGGTGCGGTCAGGGGACTTGGTTTGTTCGTTTCAGTCAGATACACAAAAGGCAGGGAAGCACTTGCTGACATGGCAAGGCGGAACTGCCCGTTGCTGCCTTTTAAGGTAAAAAGAAGTTCGTCATTTTCCGGCTGTGCAATTTTGCTGATTTTTGCATTTAAAATTGTCTGATTCAGTTCATATACAAGATTGGATATTACTAATCCATCAAAAGCCATTTTTAAATCTCCTTTCGGAATGTGTTTCCGCGGATTTCCCGCAGAATGATATTATAACGGATTTTTAATGCAAAAACAATGTTGATAGATAGTATATTTGTTGACACATTAAAATGAAAATAATATAATTATTATATAAATTTCTATAAATACAATAACTTGTCAAAATTTGTCGAAAAAACTAATAAAATTATACAAACAATAATATGCAGATTTTGATATGAATGTGTGCCTGAAAGAAAAATTAAGCTGGCAGTATTGTATTTAGAAATGAGTTGCTAAGAGGAACATAGGGAGAATGAGGATTGGAGGATTTGCGTATGTTAAAACAAAAAAAGAGTATTGTGGTGATAGCGAAAGTACTGGTAATGGCACTTTTGATCGGTGTGTTTGCAGCTATTCCGTCGACAGAGACATTTGCTGCTGCAAATAAAGCGCTTCGTACAAAGGTTACATTTAACGGAGATAAGGACTCTGATGAAGCGTGGAGAAATAACAATTATATTATGCAGGCAGGTTATCAAAAAGCTTCAAAAATCAAGAAAAATATGAAAATGTCCGCAAAAGTGTACGTTCCGGCAGCAGCCTTAAAAAAGAATGGAGATACTGTAATTGTGGATGCATGGATAAATCTGGAAAATAGTAAAAACGGTAAATATGCTGGGGAGATCGGTGCAAAATATCAGGTAATTCTGAGCAAAGAGGGCAAAAAAATACGTCTTGCGCTGGTGGATCTGGTGAAAGAAAAAGAGTGTAAGCCTGGGAAAATAGCCAGCTATAAAAAATCCGGAAAATATTATGTGATCACGATCAATAATATGCCATTGAAAAATACTGTTTATAAGGATGAAAAGACATCAAAGATTAACACGAAAACGAAATATAATCTTGGACAGGGAATCGGTGTCACGGGCATCTGCACAAAGACCAGCGGTTATGTATATATTGATGATTTGCAGATTTCAGGTGTGACTGTGCAGAAGATTACATTTAATAAGGAAGACTATAAGTGGTACAGTGGAGGTCATTTGGATAAATATTATTCTCCGAAGGTTACAACTATTAAATAATAGCTAATTTGTAAAGTAAAAAAATGTTAAAACCAGGAGAATAAGGACAGGAGGATTTGTGTATGGTAAAACACAAACAGAGTATTGTGGTAATGGCAAAAGTACTGGTAATGGCACTTTTGATCGGTGTGTTTGCAGCTATTCCGTCGGCAGAGACATTTGCTGCTGCAAATAAGGCGCTTCGCACAAAGGTTACATTTAACGGAGATAAATCAGAAGAGGCGTGGGAAAATAATAGTTACTATCTTGGGATTGGCTATAAAAAAGCATCAAAAATAAAGAAAAATATGAAACTTTCGGTTAAGGTGTATGTTCCGGCATCAGCCCTAAAAAAGAATTGGGATCGTGTTTATGTAAATACAGGGATTGATCTTGAAAACAGTAAAAATGGTAAATATGCCGGTACTATCTCTTCAAGATATCCGGTGATATTGATCAAAGATGGTAAAAAAATACAAGTGGAATTGTATGATTCAGTAACTGACAGAAATATTAAAGCCGGGAAACTGGCAAGCTGCAAAAAATCAGGAAAATATTATATGATTACAGTTAACAATATGCCGCTGAGGAATGTTGTTTCTAAAGATGAAAAGGAGTCAAAGATCAATACAAAAACCAAATACAACATTATACAAGGGGTTGCTATTACAGGAGTCTGTTCAAAGAGCAGCGGCTATATATATGTGGATGATATAAAATTTTCGGGCGTAACGACACAGAAGATCACATTTAATAAAAAAGATTATAAGTTTTGTGATTGTTCTCATCTTGAGAAGCAGCATACTGTGAAGGTTACAACTATAAAATAAAATTTAAACTGATATAAAATATCAATGAGTGCAAGTGTGTCAACATGCTTGCACTCATTTTTATTATTGCGGGAACAGAACAATTTGAATTTGTATATTTTAATTAAAAGTAAATTACAAATATAAAAATAAAATTAAATAAATGAAAATGTCTTTTTTTATGTAAAAAATTTGTTATACTAAATTTACATATGAAGAAATGAAATATCAGTTTTAATCTGGATATTCTATATGTCAGCTTTTTATTAATAAAGATGGCATATCCGTAACAGTCTTTTTTATTTCATTACAGATATCTTTAAGAATATTCCTGACGCATTTAAGTGAAACAATGGCTTTATTCACACACCGTACTTTGACAATTAAATTAAGAAGAGATTCGATCAGAGAAGTTGCTTTTCCATAGCATTACGTTTATAATAAAAACAGGAAATCCAATATAATATACTTTTCAAGGCAGCCGGCAGGACGGCTTTACCACTTAGATCTGCTCCGAGATTCGGAGAAAGGGGTGGTAGCATGGTTACATACAGTGACTTGTTCACATTCATTATTATGATATGTGCCATCATAACGCTTATCAGAAGTGTCAGTAATGATACCCATGATAAGACAAAAAAATAACCGTCCAGCTCCTGAGAAAAGTTGACGGTTATTTTTTGTAACTTATAAACTTGTTTCACCGGAGCAGATAGGTATTTGCTTATCACCCGGCTGTCTTGATAGGTATATTATAAAAGTTTCCATTTCGTTTGTCAATGTCGTAAGGTAAAAGAATCAAAAATAAAAGATAAAGGAGAATCGAAGTTATGAGAGAAAGAAGAAACCGGAAAGGAATGAACACCGCAAAGGTGGCAGGATGGAAAAAAGCAGTCGTGCTCACGCTGGCACTTATCATGTGCATCAGCAGCATCGTAGTACCACAGCCGGAGGAAGTATCGGCAAAGCAGGCAACATACATTGATT